>ENA-ORMO01000054-ORMO01000054.1-human-gut-metagenome-genome-assembly--contig:-NODE-54-length-150565-cov-5.334589_pt1 | contig 150565 bp, 125 predicted proteins | sample MGYA00242106_ERZ509001 | MGnify/ENA primary metagenome ERZ509001 (study PRJEB26280, sample SAMEA2338736) | human gut metagenome | biome: human gut; feature: human-associated habitat; material: faeces...
GTTGCTCAGGCACTTATAAATAATGTTAAACTATAGTGTTGCGGAATTAAGGATAAATATAAGTACTCCAGAAAGAATCGGAATTACCGACCAGCTCACAGGCTATGTACCAATCGATCAACGACTTTTCGTCGATCCATGCCCGATACCCCTCTTCCGGGTCGGTAAACTGAGCAGAGAAGAGCACGTCTTCAAAATTACAGATATAATCGGTAATATATCTGCGTTGCTTCATGTTGATTTCGTCATCCTTCGGATACTTCACAGTCACTTTCAGCCCCTTCGGCGTCTGAAACCATACGGGTTCCGAAGAAGCAAAGCCGTCCAGTTCGATCAGATATCCGCCCGTGATGGCGGGTTCTTCCGTATCCGTGGTTTCCTGTTCTTCTACCGGTACACGGCCTTTCGCCACTTCCACCTGATCGGAAACCATGTAATTGCCCATGAACTCTCCGTTGAGCACCACATCCACAAAGCGGACAGCAGGCGTAAACTCCATTCCCAAAAATGAACTGACCTCAAAGGCCACGGCATTGCGCATCAGTGTCTTATCGGCATAGTTAGCCAATAAGACCCAACTTTTCGCCTTGGCATTCAGATTCAGCAGGCGCGTTTTCGAATCGAACTTAATACGATAGGGTTTCTTCGCCATCCCCCAAGTGGAATTTCCACGACCGCGAATGCCTAATAGGGCATCGGTCATACACTCCTTTTTATCACTGCTGACAATGGTCAGCTTACCGGATACATAATCTTTTTTTCCGATGGTAGCATTGGGATTATCCGTTTCAATGTAGAAAGTAGGCAGTTGGGTGTATTGTTCCTGCGCCCAAACAGACAAATGGATAATAACAAAGTAAAAAGCACAAAGTAATGTTTTCCTCATGGCTATACTTTTAAAGTTAACTAATTCAATTTTTAAGAGACAGTGCACCCGGCTATCCCTCATTTTTGACGGAAGCAAAGATAGAGCAATCGAATGCGATAAGCGGTAGAATTTTATTCCACAAAAGTGGACAAAAAGGAGGTCAACCCCGTTTCTGGGGCTTTAGAGAAGTATTTGAAAGATTATTCGACCTGACGTCGGAAGTGGTTGCCGGTTCGGCGTAGATAGCATCCCCCTGAAATGCACCGGCAAATTCGCGGACGGAGAACTTCACCGGTTCAACCATAAATTCGGGGATATTAAAGGACTTGAGAAAGCAAGCATAAAAGCCCGTTTCCTCCTGAGGAAGAATAAAAGGTTTGGTAAACCGGCCGGCCGTAGTAAAACCGGCAATATAAGGGCGCGTATAGGAACCGTCGTCACGACGCGAGCTGAATACAATCCACCGGCCGTTGGACGACCAACTGTGGTAGCTCTCCACGTCCCGGCTATTCACCTCTTCCAACGGACGGACGCTTTTAGTCCGGAGATTCATCAGATAAAGATCGGCACTTTTGTGCCAAATATGAAAAGTGCCGTAATCGGCTTCTGTAAATAATAGGTAGTTGCCATCGGGAGACACACGCGGAAACGTAGCACTCCGCCCGCGCATAGCGGCGTTGTACACCGTATCGGGAGAACCGAAAGTCATCGTCTCCGCGTCGAAAGGAATTCTCATTATATTATATTTCAAGTCGCGGTATCTCATGCCCATCTCCGCCGACCGGTCCTTGCCGGACGGCCGGAAAAAAGCGGCGGCATAATACAGCATCCGCCCGTCCGGCGACCAGGAGGGAAAAGTTGCCAATGAATTCGAATCATTCAGTACCACCGTGAGCCGATTGGAATCGACATCGTAAAGCACCAGACCGGAATAAGTATCTTGTACCTCTACCTTCTGCAAATCCTTAGAATGGAACAACTGCCCGGTTTTGTTGACAGAGTAGGCAATCAGATTCCGTACAGGATGCCAGGCCGGATAGACTCCGCCCGAAACGGTTTCCTCTGTTTTTAGGTTTACTTTCCGCAGTTTTCCTCCGGACGCTATCACCGTACCACCATAATCCCCCCTGCCGTGAAACTGCATATGATCTGTCCGGTAATTCTGGTAGGAATGGCAATTGATGCACTGTGATTTCCCTTTCCCTCCAAGCACTTGGTTGTTATAGATATCGCATTCGTCGAAGCTTGTCAAGTCGCGTTGCCTGATGGACAGTTCACCGTAAGTCACATACGAAGGCTCTATCAGGCGGTAAGAGAGATAGCCGTCAATGGGATTGGGAGAGACACTATTTTTGATAACCGGATATTTATACCAAATGCCCTGTTTTTTCAGATAGATTTCAAACTTAATCTCACTTCCCTTATTGGCATCCAGCAAAGAACGCCATAATTTGAGTTCAACCTTCACATCTCGGTCATAGCAATATAATTTCTCGCCACTGCTACCGCTGATACAAGTGAGATAATCATCCGCCTCCTCTTGTATACGGAAATTCAGCGGCGCTATATTACAAGGAATCACGGTGTCGCGATAATCGGGCTCTATCCGGATGGTGGTCATCATATCGACATACTGGTCCGGCACGGCTTCACGGCAACCGTTGAACAACATCAATAACAAAATGATATATACATATTTTTTCATATTATTCCTCCTCATTATCAGAAAGGTCTCAACATATCGTTCATATTAGGGCATACGGCCATACATTCCATTTCGATCAGCCAGCCGGGACGACATACAGGCGCCAATACATATACTGCCGGTACCTCCGGAAGCATGGACTCGATGAAAGGTTTGATAACCGGATAATCCGCCGGGTCGCGCAAATAAACAATCAGTTGGGCGAGGTCATCAAAATTCGCTCCCCCCTCACTCAACAAGCCGAGTATATTCATCAGCGCCCGTTTGGCCTGCGCCATCACATCCTGCGGATAGAGAATCTCGCCATGCTTGTCAATGCTGGCCGTACCGGATATAAAAATATGATTCCGATCGCCATAATTCACGATGCTACCCCGCTCAAAGGTCACCCCATAGTTACTGGTCGGACTGAGATATTCCAAAGCATGCAGATAATTCAATTGCCCCCGGGACATTCCCCGGATGGCATAAGCGTCCATATAAACCAAAGATTGCGGCAGGCGAAAACGCCCTTCGATTCCGGTACTGGCAATGTAATGAGTGTGTTCCGTAAGCCCTTCTTCATCGAATACCTCTTTACGGGCACGCACCATGCCGGCATAATGCGTATCGACTCCCTGCACATAGATCCATGTGCGTACCAGCTCATCGGCAAACGAAAGATTTCCCTGTTTCAAGGAGGTACGCAAATCGTTAAATAACTCGAGTGTCTGTGTATATTCACCAGTGTCTGCCGTACTATTCAAGCCAGTGTAATAATAATGTTCATAGCCCGAATGTTTCATAACGGTCAGGCCGTCGGCATCTTCCACCGTCGCATCTTCTACAAAATAGCACCAAAGCGCCACTTTGGCATAATCGAGCGGCGCCTGTCCGGTAATGGAAAGGGCACCCGGCAGGTCGTGTTTCAACAATTGCCACTGGTTAGCCGGATCGCTCATAAAATAGCGACGAAAGACTAAAGACATATTCTTGCCGGCAATGCCGTCGGCAGACAATATCCCGACAGCCGTTTCCAGATTTTTTATCTGTTCGGCCGCATTCAGTGAGGTATTCAGCGTGTGCAACATGGCATGGCATTCGGTTGAGCCTGTCTCCGTTCCGAAAAACGAAAGTTGCACTTCCACGGAAATGCTTTTCAATATTATGGTTCTGTATCTCATTGTATATAGCTGTTTTTTGTTGGTTTATGTTGTTCTTTTTATGGATTCTGATTTTATTTTTTAGGGGATAACTCATATTACTCTTTTCAATGGAGATTTCCGTTGCCGGACCTCCCTGTTTCAATCGGTCTTTATATCATTCACAAAAAAATAGTAGAACCAGAAGGTGTCACCGAACCGTTGTCGGAAGAGCGTCACACCCTGTTCGTCTGTTTCTCCATTCAGAGTCTCCACCAGTTGCATAAATTCTCCGAAACGGGCGACGACCGGAGAAGATGTACCGGCCAGAGCAATAATTTCCTGTTTCAGTGGCTCATTCTTTTTCAACCCGGCATACAGCAAAGCCGCTTCGAGCACATGTACCGGAATCTTCTTTCCTTTCAATTGGCTGACGTAAACCGGAAATTTCTTCCAAAAGGCAGCCACGGACTTCGTGATCAGGATGGAAGCCATAGAAAGCTCCAACATACCGGATGTTCCGGACTCCAAATTGGCGTAATGATTCAATATGTTCGATTCGACCACCGAATTATCCTCCCACAACGTATTCTCGTACTGCTGCAAGGCATATATGGGTTTGTAATCGGAATCATTTTTCAGTGATTCCGCGTGTTCCAGATACGATTCATACTTCTCCGCCCAACTCCTGTGAAACCAAGCCTTTTTGAGCAGGCCGAGATATTTACGGGCCAACTCACATTCCCGGTTGAAAACAGCCACTCGCGCCAACCATTTCAAACTTCCGGCACTGACACCCTGCTGTACCAACTGCTCCATCGCCCACCGGTAGCAAAAGTTCAACCGCCCGAAATAATAATAAATCCGCGGTGCGCTGATGCCCGTCATTTTCAACCCTAAGGGAATATTCAGAGGTTCCGAACCATCGGGATAGGTAAACATGCCATCGCACAAACGCCCCGTGCGATACAAAGCAATATTACGGTACATAATGAGAATCCGTGTGGGACGGGGCGTTTCCGAAGCCACAGCGAGCACCTTCTGCCAGTCTTCCCGCTCCATGGCCCGTTCCATTTTCAGTTGGGCATGGAAGTTCACATCTTTATAAGTAAAATGCCAGGAGGCCCACAGCAAACCAATAATGATGCCGCTACTCAGAAAAACGGCTCTCTTTGCCCACCTCCCGGCTGCTTCATAAGCGGGACTCAGAAACAGCAACAACACAAGCGATAGCAAAATCAAGAATAGAATATGACAGAATCGCCCTCCTTTTTCACCGATCTCCAAAGGTAGCCCCATCAGATAAGCAGAAGACAGGTCGACACGTTCATAGAACAACAGAACACATCCCACAGGCAGCAGCAACCCGAATAAGACAGCCCATCCCGCAACGGCCCAATTCCTGCGCACGGAAACGGAAACATCGGAAAATATCATCAACCCGACAGCAAACAGCGAGTAAAACCCGATCAACGGATACCCGGTCAGCAGGACAAGGCTTATATAAAGAATCCGGCTCCAAAGTTTTTGACATGCCTTATATCCCCCCAATACGGCCACCGAAAATATCCCTCCCAACAGTTGCGAATAAATCATTCCGGAATCACGAAGAATATACATCCGATAATCCAACCGGGCAATCAACAACAGAAACAGTAGAGAAGGAATCAAAGCCAACAGCCGGCAATCGGACGGAATATTCATTACCCGGCAAACCAGAAACTGAAGTAAAAAGAACAATACAACCAACAGAAAAGCTCCTAACCACGGTTCATAGCAAAACTGAAGAAAAAAATCTCCCATATAGAGTAGGAATCCACCCGGCAAAGCCAACGATTCCAGAAAAAAATCTTTTCCCGGCAAGAAAATGGATAACTCCTGCATGCCAAACAATAAATCAACTTTATAGACTCCCAGAATATAACAAATATAGAAGCAGACAGCAATCATGCCACCTACATTAATTCCCCTGGCTCCTCCCGAACCAACAGAACTTTCTATATCAACTATACTTCTTTTCATTTATCTACAAAAGTTCAAAATCCTGCAAAAATTAACCAAAAGCAAACATAGCCAACTTTAATATAGAAAGCGGATAATTTTATTTCATTCTCCACCATTTCTATCTACAATCCGTCCACTACAAAGAATATTCCACCAAAATGACAGAATTTTAGCCCTATTCTCCGCCCTTATATTTAACTCATTCAATAAAAGCATATATAAATAAGAATCTCTTTCCTCGAATAAAACACCCAAGCCCAATATTTACAAAGAATAGTCCTCGAATGAAAATCAATTAAAATCCCATTTACTAATTATCCGTTTTCATTACAAGTCGTATTTCTTTCCGTCTTTCGCTTTCATGTAGGTTGTCACATCTCACGAATGTCCGATTGGTTCCTCGGTGAGAAACACTTCATTCCTCTACGAGAATCGAGTTGTTTCTCTACGATGATCGGATCGAATCTCGTAGAGAAAATAACGCCATTACATAACACACTAATTATCAACGTACTACAAATACAAGAAAATGTTATATATTTTCAGTATCCAAACCCTTCATTTTTTCTTTCCTCACCTGTCATTCTCATTCTGAAATAGCAACAAATATAAGATCTTTCGGTATATAAATTCTGATGCTGTATTTTTTATAATGGAAGAGTATATATTCTTTTCCTATAGAAATATAGACTTTTATAGGTTAAAAGTATGGACTAATGCAATGAAAGATCTATGCTCTTACACAGTATCAAACAATGTTTAATTATGCTTTGATATACTCAAAGAAAACATCTTTTCTATTTTTGCATAAACAATATCACAAATTTTGAAATAAAAGGCTAAATATAATTCTATATGTCTATTTCATAAGTATTGAAAGCAAACATAGATATCTTTACCGAAGTAAAGAGAATAATATTATTCCATTATCCACTACACACAACCCCAAAACCTCTTTTGAAAGAAAATTCCCCCTTAAATGAAATATGGTTAATCCTATTTCTTTTCCAATTTTTTGTCCATGGCTAAAAGTCCGTATATCTTTGTAGCACATCAAATAAAAAGATTCAGCTATGAAAAATATTCAATATTATGGACTGTTACTTTCTATCCTGTTATTGGGCGCTTGCAGCCCTCAAGTGCCGGAAAATGCAATTTTACAACAGACGCAGGTTTCCATATCGCCCGATTATAACGATCTGGTAATTCCATGCAACATAGCACCGCTCAATTTCAAAATCAATGCACAGGCGGAGAGCTATATCACCCGCATTTATTCGCATAAAGGGAAAGAGATGGTGCTGACCGGACAAGAAGTAAAGATGAATGAAAAGAAATGGAAAGCACTGCTCGACGAAAGCCGGGGAGACACGCTATACATAGATATTTACCTAAAAAAAGCAGACAACGGATGGGTGAAATACCTACCGCTGAAAAACAAAGTGGCGGAGGAGATAGATCCTTATATATCCTACCGGTTGATAGAACCGTCTTATGTGGGATATGAAGTTATGACCATCAATCAGCGAAATGTAACCAGCTTCGAAGAGAACATCATCTATAATAACTATGCACTCTCTGACGGAGACAACGGGCAATGCGTGAATTGTCACTCCTATCAGAACTATAACCGGGACGGTAACATGCAGATGCATGTGCGCCAACATTTGGGAGGAACCATCATCGTCACAGGAGGAAAAATGAAAAAAGTAAATATGAAAACTCCCGAAACCATTTCGGGGGGCGTATACCCTTCGTGGCATCCCAAAGCGATGCTGATAGCTTACTCTACCAACGATACCGGACAAAGTTTTCATACCAAAGATCATGAAAAAATAGAGGTGCAGGATGCTGCATCCGACTTAATACTGTACGATGTAGAGAAAGATGAAATACAGATTATAGCGAATGATAAAAGCGAATTCGAAACTTTTCCCTATTGGAGCACGGATGGCAAATACCTGTACTACGTTTCGGCATCGGTAAAAGAAATGGACAAAGAAGAGATGAACGCTTATTTAAAAAACGATTATAAAGACGTGAAATACAACCTTTACCGTAAATCGTTCGACCTAACGACCCGGAAATTCGGAGCAACAGATACTCTTTTCAGGGCATCCGACTATGGGAAAAGCGCTACTTTTCCACGGGAATCTCCGGATGGCAGATATTTGCTTTTCACGCTGGGAGACTACGGTACTTTCCACATCTGGCACAAAAGCAGTGACCTATATCTGATGGATTTGAATACTGCAAGTGTCCGCCCGCTTACGGAAATCAACAGTCCGGACGTCGACAGCTATCACAGTTGGTCGTCGAACGGACGATGGATTCTGTTCAGCACCCGCCGTGATGATGGTTCGTATACCCGCCTGTACATGGCCTATTTTGACAAGGAAGGCAAAGCTCATAAACCTTTTATCTTACCGCAAAAAGATCCCGATTATGATGCACAACTGTTCAAATCCTATAATATTCCGGAATTCATGGTGAAACCGGTAGAAACGACCCATTATCAGCTTCTGAAAGCGATTGAAAAAGAAAACATCAATGTAAAATTAAAGAAATAGCGACAATACAATATATTAAGAGGCTGTTTAAATTTTCCTCTTAAAAGCTTTATCAGTTTATTTTGAGTTTATTTTCGGTCTGCTTTCCTGTTTTTACTCGTTAGATAGCCCGCTATCCTCCTCATAAAAACAGAAAAACATCCTCAAAAATAACTCTCCAGATAATACTGAGCAAAATTTAAACAGGCTCTAAAAAAACAAATAAATACATAAACCTATCCTCTTAATTATTATTTATTAAGGTGGAATTTGAACAAACCGACATCATGAGAAAACAATTAGTAAAGAATTTCGGAATCCTGATAGTAATGTTAGGAATTTCAGACCTTTTATTGGCTGAAGATTTTTCCATTGAATTAAAAACATCTCCTCTTACCGGTGCTCTCAGCGAATTGAGAATTAAAGGCGATAAATACAATATGAATTGGTTGGTTAAGACTGACGGTACGCAATATCCCTGGATAAAAGAAAATTATGGCTGGGGATTAGGTTATTTCACCATCACCAAAGATAGAATAAGCATAAAAAAAGAATGGGAAATCCCTTCGGAAATCAATGCCGATGGCATGGAAGTGACCTATCGTGAAGGAGATGTACAAATTAGAGTTAAAAGAACATTAGATAACAATGGATTGGTAGAAAGATATACTTTTACCAATAGAGGGAAAGAAACTATTTATGTCCATGATATGGGCATCTATACCCCCTTTAACGACAATTATCCCAGTGCACAACAATGTATTAATTCCCGCACCAACGTACACATTTGGGAGGGAGAAAATGCTGCTTATGTCAATGCACTCCGTATGGGAGCTTTTGCGCCCCATTTAGGATTGGTGGTAACTCAAGGTGCTGTTAAAAGCTATGAAATTTGGGAGCGGGGACTCGAAAAAGCAAACTCACACACGCGAGGTATTTTTGCCCTGAACCTGCCGGACATCCAATTAAAACCCGGAGAAAGTTATACGTTAGAATGGAATATTTTCTCTCACAACGGGAATGAAGATTTCCGTAATAAATTATTGGAACGAGGCAATGTACTCGTCTCATGCAATAAATATGTTCTTGAAAAAGGAGAAATTGCCCGTGTAGAACTTCATAGCTCCCGAATATTAAAAAACTGTACGGCAAAAATGAATGGGATACCCGTATCAATAAAACAAGAAGATAATATCTATGTAGTGGAACTTCCGATGCAACAAACAGGTGAAGTGCGCTTCGATTTCTACTACGACGGTAATAAACAGACTCATGCCAATTGCCTTGTCATCAATAATGCGGACGAATTAATTCGAAAACGCATTGATTTTATCCGTACCAATCAACAACTGCATGATTCTGCCGATCTTCGGGACGGTGCTTATATGGTGTATGACAACGAAGGAGACAGCATATATCTGAACGATACGCCGAATTGTAATCCAGTGGACCGCGATGAAGGTGCTGAACGCAACGGAATGGGGGTTCTATTAGCTAAACAATGCCTACTGACAAAAGATACAACACTAAAAATGTCTCTGCTACAATATGCCAAGTTCATACGGGAACGCCTGCAAACCGAAGATTACACAACTTACTCAAGCGTAGACCAAAAGAATCGCAATCGTGGCTATAACTACATGTGGATAGCGGAATTTTATTTCCATATGTACAAAATAACGGAAGACAAGCAATTTGCAAAAGATGGCTATCAAACCCTTCAAGCCATGTTCAGACAGTTTGGATACGGCTTTTATGCGATTGGAATTCCTGTACAATCCGGATTAAATGCCTTAAAAGACGCCGGAATGAATAAAGAATATAAGCAACTACTGAAAGATTTCATTAAGACAGGCGATGTATTCGTTGATAATGGCCTGAATTATCCGGCACACGAAGTGAATTACGAGCAGAGTATTGTTGCACCTGCTATCCAATTTTTAGCACAACTTTATCTGGAAACAGGTATCCGTAAGTATTTAGATGAGGTAAAACGCCAAATACCTGTATTAGAGGCTTTCAACGGTTTTCAGCCGAGCTATCATCTGAACGAAGTCGCTATTCGTCACTGGGATGGCTACTGGTTTGGAAAGCAAGAAATGTTTGGTGATACCTTCCCCCATTATTGGAGCACAATAACCGGAGCTGTATATCACTATTATGCCTTATGTACTGGTGACGACTCCTATCAAAAACGTGCGGAGAATATAGTAAGAAACAATCTTTGCCTCTTCTTTGAAGATGGAAAAGCCTCTTGTGCTTATATGTATCCTTATAAAATTAATGGAATAAAAGCTCAGTTCTACGACACTTATGCGAACGATCAGGATTGGGCATTAGTCTATTACTTTTAGTCAACAAAGGTATTTAACCTGAATGATTCATATACAGCGTCAAGTAGTAAATAGGCAAGTAGTCAAGTATTAAGCAGTTAAACAACAAGTAGTCAAGTAGTAAGTAGTTAAGTAGGAATGGCTTATCTGATGTATTTCCCTTAACTACTTAACTACTGACTACTTACTACTTAACTACTGACCATAAATTATTCAGGCTAAAATACAGTTCTGTTTTTTCTATTCCAAGAACCGATACATTTCACAAGCCGCCAGCAGAAATGCCCCGACTCCAAAGTTGGAAGTAGAATTGGCATCGACCACCTGTCCGGGAATGGCTTTTTCGCCGATAGGCTGCACATATCCCACTTTTCCGTCCGGCTGTAACGCCACTTCCGTCAAGTATTTCCATGCTCTTTCCACGATCGGTTGATAAGTGGCTTTATCCAGAAATCCATTATTCATTCCCCACAACAAACCATAGGTAAAGAAAGCCGTTCCGCTGGTTTCCGGCCCGGGAGCATGTTCGGGGTCGAGCATGCTGCGTGTCCAGTATCCTTCGGGTTGCTGGCAGGCAGCCACCGATTTGGACAATGTGCAAAAACGGTCGATGTATTCCTGCTGGTATGGATCGGATTGTGGCAGCTCTTTAAGCACTTTTGCCAGTCCGGCCAATACCCAGCCGTCTCCACGGGCCCAGAAGTCTTTCTTGCCATTCATCGTCTTATGTTTCGGATAGACATATTTTCCGTCACGATAATAAAGCCCCGCTTCCTCATCGTACATGATGCTGTCCGCATAAGCCAGATATTCATGTAGCTTCTCCAGATAAAGAGAATTTCCGGTAATGTTATACATCTTCGTCATGACGGGCATCACCATATACAACCCATCGGCCCACCACCAGTAATCATGATTCGGCGTACTCATCTGATACTCCATCACTTCGCGGGCACGGGCTATCTTATGCTCATTGGGAGTGATAGTATAAAGGTCGGCATAGGTCTGAAAACAGATCTGATAATCACCGAAAAGAACGTAGTCGTCACTCTCTCCATAACTGTACTTCCACTCATTCTTATTGTCGGACTTAGCCCCTTTCCACTGGTTGTGCTCGGCCCAGCTTTCCGAGTATCTCAGATACTCCGGATTGCCGGTAAGGAAATATACCTCCATATTTCCCGTATGGTAGGCGGCGTTATCCCAGAAAGCGCGGCCATGTTCGGGATGATTGGTTTGCCAATAGTTATTCACTTTATCGATAATCCCTATCACTTCATCCGATGCAGCAGACTTTTTCGGGCCGCCACACCCAGCGCCAGCCACCAATAAGAGCGCAAACGCCATTAAATATACTTTCTTCATATTTATATTTATTTACTGCTTAAATCTGTTTCGAGCACATAGACCATCTGAGGTTCTATTTCTGCTGTGTGTTCTCCGTCTCCCTGGCGGGTGCGTTGTACGAACAGATGGAGCTTCCGCTCCTGCTTCCACAACTCCGTATCATGTGAAGGCTCCCAAGCATCTACCGGAAAATCCGTGAGATCGGTTATCTCCCACTCCCCTGTTGCCACATCCTTAGTATGAGCCACAGAAACCCGGCTGCCCCGCTCTTCATCCCGGAAAATATAATACGTCTCACCGGCTTCCACCACAATGCGCGGACGGGCAATCGGAATCATTTTCGTTCCTCCCCCTTTCAGCGTGAACGGGGTTTTCCGGTCGGTTACCCGGCGGTTATGCCATGCCTGTCCGTCGTACCAAACAAGGCGGTATTGGGGAACATCGCTGTCCGGACTGCGCCAATAGGTAGCGATATACGGATTTCCGGCGGCATCGGCACTCATACTGGTCTGGTTTATTAACTCACAGTTCTGCGGCAGGCGACAGGCATATTCAGCATTGGCAGCTCTGATGGGAAGAACGTATTTCTCCCCGCTCGTCTTATACCAAGTGACCCCGTTGTCGAAAGAGCGGGCATAGCAGATGTCATGATTCGTCTCTACCATCCAGGTTTCGCGCCACACCCACGAGAGGTGAATAATCCCTGCTTCGTCCACATAAAGCTGCCAGTAGGCGTTCCGTTCATCTTCTCCATCGATCAGTACATCCTGCACGCGTATCCAGGCACGTTCTTTTATTGAATAGCGATTCATCACTAAGTTTCCGCGCCCCGATGATCCGGAACGATAGACAAACAAAACATCGCCACCGGCCAACGGATAGAACTCCGGATAGGTGACATTGCCTTCATCGACTCCGGTCATGGGTACTTTATCGCCCAATTCCAAAGAACGGGGAGCTACACTGCGGCAATAATTCAATGAATGGCCGTGATGATCGAAAGCTACATGAAGATACCCTTCTCCATCTACCATCATGCTGATAATATTATGCGCATCCTTTACATTCCCCCGATATTGGGAACGATGTAATGTCCACTCGGACGAATCCAACTTCCGTTTCCCTATGACCAGATAACCATCCGGATCGTAATAACTGATGTATTGTTCGTCACCATGCGTCACTAAGGAGTTGTTACGAAATACAGCCGTATTGACCGAAGTGCAACTATACCCTTTTCCCACCGCTACCAGACGCTGTGACCGGCCAACGGCAGTACAGGCTACCCACAGGCAGAAAAACAACAGAACACGCTTCATCGACCTACTCTTATTTATCAAAAACATCCATGTTCCATTTATCACGCCAGGGTATGGTCAGCACACCGCCTTCTATCTGTATGGGTAACCACACATAGCGCGAATCTTCCAAATCGGTCTTCTTCCAACGGTCGAACATGGCTATATAGGCGTTCTTTTTCCCGGCCACCGGTTGCACATAAGTGCTCTGCGCATAAAAAGTCTTATCGGCATCCGGCCCGATGCAGGGATTGCCTATGGTTTTCCATTCACCCATAATCGAATCGGCCACAGCTATCTCCGCTACGTTGGGATTCCAACCGGTACAGCCGGAACTGAGCATATAATACTTGCCATCCTGCTTGAATACGGCAGGAGCTTCGCGCGATTCCCCGATAAAGTTACGTGTAAAGCGCCCGCTCGGTTTCAGATAATCGTCCGTCAGCAGGCTGATGTACATCGTGGCATTATGTTCGGAAGAATAAAACTGATAAGCACGGCCGTCATCGTCGACAAAGACAGTCTGATCGCGGCTCATCGCATCATTCGGCCGAAAACTTCCTAAGTACTTAAACTCTCCCGTCGGTGAGTCCGAAACGGCTACTCCGGCACAAGCTTTGGAATAATCTGCACTCTCGACGTGCGCCCACATCACGAACTTCCCGGTTTTCTTATTATAAACCACCTTCGGACGTTCCAATACTTTGGAGGGATGGAGGTCATGCTCCGGATCATCCTTTACGGCAGGAAGCACAATACCCTCGAATTTCCAATTCAGCAAATCCGTGGAAGAGTAACAACTGACACCGGTTACATCCGTACGATAGCACTCCCAAGTAGCCCAGTCGGGAAGGACTGTCTTTCCTTTCTTGTACTCGCCATACCAATAGTAAGTACCGTCATGATAGAGGATACCGCCACCGTGAGCATTCACCGGATTTCCCTCCGTATCGTTCCAGACCTCTCCCGGAACAATATATTCATTTTTCTGTGTTTGCGTATTAACGGAGCATGAGCAGATGCAGAAAGCGGTTAAAGCGACTCCGCATGTTTTTACTATGTTTATGTTCATCATGGAATGTGTTTATATAGGTTTGTAAACTAAAGTATTATTCATGAAAGGCATGATCTTTGGGGAAGTCCTCTCCTTCCCATGCCTTTTTCGATGTCCAGCTTTGCGGGGCATCCGTCCAGAACGGATGGTCGGCAGGCAGGCCCAACGGCAGGAAAGCAAGCGAAGCCATATACAGACTTCCGTTATTGGTGTACCAATCTGAAATTTTCGGTTGCTTTCCGTTGAAGCCCAATGTCAGGAAACCGTTCTCATTAAAATTATGATTATCGGAAAACATTCGTTTAATAACGGCCGTCATGGCAGCACGGACCTGTCCGTTACTCAGCTCTTCGGGCAACATCTGACGCCAAGAGAGCAATGCCAATGGCTGCAACGTGCCTGTACGATAGGTAATTGAACGGCCGAATACCGGAAATGAACCTTCGGGAGAAATAAACCGTTCCAGAATCATGCCGAAACGCTGCATGCGCTTCAGCGCCTTTCCGTAATTCGCGTTACCGACATTCCATATGCCCTTAGTCCCAGCATCGGTCATGACTTCCAGACATTCGAAATACATCGGGTGAAGTACAAAGCTATTGTAATAATCGAAAGCAAATTCCGGACCATCCGAGTACCATCCGTCACCCACGTACCACTCTTCCACTTTGCGAAGGGCCGAAGTGATGCGGTAATTATCGCTCGCAGCACCGGCTTTCTTAAGAAAGCATTCCACGGTTGAAGAAAACAATAACCAGTTCGTATAAGGAGGATCTACCCGGCGAAGTTGGGTAAACTCGGTGATATAGCGCTGCTTGGTCAAGCTGTCCAACGGTATCCAGAGGGCATCGTATCCGCGAAGGAAACTCTCGGCCACATAAGCGGCATCCACCAATGGCTGACCCTCTTTACGCCAAAGCAGGTAATCGGGACTCGCCGGATCGACAGCCTGCGCATAGCTCTGCAATGCCCACTCCCGAAGTTGCTTCCGCTGTCTGCCTTCTGCCGTATCGTCATCGGGCAAAGAGAGCCAGGGAGCCAAACCAGCCATCAGACGACCGAAGCACTCCATATAAGTAACCCTCTTATCGCGACCGTCCCAAGTGGGGCTAAGCTCCACCTGCATATTTTTCTGCAACTCTCCCCGACTCATGTTACTCAATACCGGAGCAGCCATTCGATACATGACATCACACCAGACTTCCCGGTCGGGAACTTCCTTCACTTCTTTTTTTTGTTTGGCCGAAATTTCCCGGCAAGGGAGCAGTACAATGATCGCTGTCAGCAATCCGATAAAAAGCCTATTCATGTTCATGATATTATTTAAGATTGATTCTACTTGACAAATTTAAGGGATATAACAGAAAAAGGACTCCATTTATCTTTCAAAAGGGGAGGAATTTCATTCCGGTCTGTCTGCTTATCCATCAAAAATGGAAAATTATACGTCATTTACACTAAAAGTATACTTCTCTGAACTTCACGATTCACTTAGGGGAGTCTCCATCGGCTCTGCCATTCGATAATGGGTTTCCCATCCACCCCGAAGCGAACAGGCAACCAGATATAACGTGAATCCATTAAACTCTTCGGACGCCATACATCCGCCATAAAGATGAACGTATCATTCGTACCGGCAACCGGCAATACAAAAGTACTCTGCCCGCCGAATGTCTTGCCGGCATCTTTGCCGACACAGGGATTTCCCTCCTGCTTCCACGGCCCCCAGATAGAAGGCGCCGAGAACATACGGGCTTCATTCGGTTCCCATCCGGTACAACCGGAGGCAATCATCCAATAGGTATCCTCTTTCTTGAAAACGGCAGGCGCTTCATTGTGCCCTCCCGGAAAGAGACGAATGTATCTACCGGTGTGCCCCAAGTAATCATCCGTAAGTTCTGCAATCTGCAAAGTCAGATTTTCTTCCGATGAATAAATGTGATAGGCTTTTCCGTCCGTATCCACAAACAGCGTCATGTCTCTTGACATCTGGCCGCTCTTCAGATCCCGTTTGGCAAACAATCCCTGCTCCACAGCTCTGCGCCATTCCGGAGTCCACCATGTTTTATAATCTTTAGTGTCGAGCTTAGCTTTACGTTCCGCTTTTGTCATGTTCTGCGGATATACCCCAGGATTGACGCGACAGGAACGGACAAACCGGTAAGGGCCGGCCGGCGTATCACTGACAGCTACTGCCGCACGGGCAGCCGCATATCCCTCTCCTTTCAGTTCCAGATGAAACCACATCACGAACTTGCCGGTTTTCGCATTATAAATCACTTTGGGGCGTTCCATGATACATCCCTTTTCGATGTCGTTTCCTTCTTCAGAGGAAACAGGTAATGCTACCCCTTCGTAAGTCCAGTTGCACAAATCGGGAGAAGAGTAACAGGTCACCCCCACCTCTGTGGAGAACCCTTTGGCCGGCCGGTGTTCGCCAAACCAATAGTACCTCCCTTCGTGAAACAACACGCCGCCCCCGTGAGCATTGATATGCCGCCCGTTATTGTCTTCCCAAATCTCCCCGCTGGCTATTTCGTCTTTCTTCTGATATACTCTCACATAATCTATCTCATACTTCATAGGCAGTACCTCTTCGTCGATCGGTCCGCCGTTTATACCACCGACAGCCAGATTCAGTAACACGTATTGCGGAGTCATAAAAGGATTCGTATGATTGCCAAGACTTCCGTTCACTGTGCTGCTCAACGGAATCTCGTTCAATAACTCATCGTCCAGATAGAGCTTGATAGCTTTTTCGTCCCAGTCCATCCGCCAGATGTGAAACTTTGAGGCCCAACCGGCATCTTTCTCCGTGAAATGAGTAAAAGGAATCGCTTTGCTGTTCCATTTGGCAACATACCGTTCGTCTGTACCCCATGCGGCATTGGCAAGAATATGAGGGGCGCCCTTTATCTGATAATATTCCAATATATCTATTTCACCGCACAAGGGCCATTCCGCACTGCTGCCCAATGTCCAGATGGCAGGCCATGCTCCTTTCGCCACGGGTATGCGGGCGCGAACTTCGAAACGTCCATATAAGAACTCTTTCTTTCCGGCAGTATTTACGGATGAAGAGGTATATCCTATAAACTCCCTGTTTTTTCTCCAATCCCGGCTTCCGGCTTCATAGCATGGATTACGACGGTTGTTTTCCTTGTGTGCTTCAATCACCAGACATCCGCCTTTGCAAACCGCATTGTCCGATTGATACCACTGCGCCTCTTCATTGCGGGTAAAACCTTGCTCGAAGTTCCATACGGAAGAATCCGGCGGACCGTCCGTGTCGAATTCATCACTCCATACAAGTTGCCAATCGCTTTGCGCAAAAGAGAATGCAGGGAAAAGTAGGCAAGAAAGCCAAAGACTTAAATATTTATACATAAACCATATTTAAAAAAATAAAGAAATCAGATCCATCTGCTTCATTGAACAAATCAGGTGTTAGTTCAATGCATCAGAACATCGACAAAAATACCACATATAGTACAAAGAAGACTCTATACTTCTTTCAAAAAAGGGGAAATATCCGTCATACTTTCCCCACTCATAATAATATAGGCAGAACCACTATATGTCAATCCTGCCTGTCTACATTATATTACCCTATACACCGAAAAAAGGGAAATCTGATTGTATTTATCATTACTCCAAACCTAATAATAGTAATTCACTTTCACCCACGAAGGAAATAATCACGGGGAGATCCAGAAAGTCAACTCCGGATTGTACTCCTGAGCAGACTTTATATAAGGAAAAATCGTCTGCTTGTCACAGGCAATTTTGAGATTACATTATAATTTAGCGTTACTCTATTTATTATCGAAAAATCCGTTATCCTTCCATTCCACCCCTTTTTGTGGTTGTGCAGAAGTGGCATTAACCTCCATCGGAAGCCACACTTCCATGTCTCCCTCGCCACGGTGTGCCCAGGCATAATAAGGGATCAGGGTCAGTTTTACATCTTTCACCGCCAACTTTCCGGCTTTGTCATAACTCAAAGCCTGGGCATCGGTTACAATCTGATTGAGACCGTACAGCAGTTCCGGCTTCTCTACCACACGCAATTCCGGAGGGCGGTTCATCAGCAGGGTATGTACGTTAAAATCATTGTCGGACCACTCGGCACAATAAACCACCGGACCACGCTCCACGGCCACTCGTCCACGATCGGCCGCCACCTTCTCATTGGCTTTCACCAGACGGGGAAGCATGTCGAAATGAATCTCCACCACATCATTCTTTTTCCATTTACGGTTGATGGTGAGATAACCGTTGTGCAGTTCACCCTCTACTTCCTGCCCATTGACCATCACCCGATAAGCCGGTTGCTGATGATCGGCATACGCATACAAATCACTGGGAAGCACACTACCGCGCACCCATCCGGGAATGCGGACATTCATGCCGAAAGGTTGATTACCCTGTAGCACTTTCAAGCGAATGTCGCCCTTCCAGGGATAGGATGTCTCCTGCTCCAAAACCACTTTCTTGTCGTTCACCTTCAGTTCGGCACGATTGGAAAGGAAAAGATTGACATACACCTGACGGTCTTTAACCGCATAGACATAGCCGGGCAGAGAGGGGACGAAACGGCTGATATTGGAGGGACAACAGGCACAGCCGAACCACGGTTTGCGACTATACCCGCTATCCGAAGCCAACGGATTGGGATAGAAGAAAGAACCGCCGTCGAGCGATACACCGGAGATCAACCCGTTATAGAGAGTACGCTCGAGCACATCGAAATATTTGGCATCGCCATGAAGCAGGAAAAGACGATAATTCATATAAACACTGCCGATAGCCGCACAGGTTTCGCAATAGGCGGAAAGATTGGGCAGTTCGTAATTATCACCGAAAGCCTCTCCCTGATGACGGGCGCCGATACCACCGGTGATGTACATCTTCTTCGAAACAATATTGTCCCAAATCCGGTCGATGGCCTTGATGTAAGAGCTATCTCCCGTAATGGCAGCCACGTCTGCCATGCCAGAATACATATAAACAGCGCGTACGGCATGCCCCACAGCTTCATCCTGCTCGATGACCGGTTTATGCGCCTGGCTATAAGCATCTTTCCGGCCAGTGTATCCGCGTGCATCCAGAAAGAATTTAGCCTGATCGAGGTATTTACGGTCGCCCGTCACTAAATAAAGTTTCACCAGTGCCATTTCGGCAATCTGATGTCCGGGCACGAGTCTCTTCTGCTCCGGAGCATTCCCTATGGCCCGGCAGACACAATCGGCATACTTAATGGCAATATCGAGAAAATTCCGTTTACCGGTGGCTTGATAGTGGGCAATGGCACCCTCGATCATATGCCCCAAGTTATAGAACTCGTGGCTCAGATTTTCCACAGCCACCCAACGCTCCTTCCCTGCCCAGTCATGAGGATGTTTAGGATTCATCGTACGGGCGGTATACAAATATCCGTCCGGTTCTTGGGCAGTGGCTACAATAGCGAGAATACTATCGATGTATTTCTCCAACCGCTTGTCGGGATAGGTTTGCAGCGAATAGCTGGCACCCTCGATGGTTTTGTAAATATCTGTATCGTCAAACGAGAAACCCTCCACCTTATAGTCTTCGCTGGGATGGGCAGCTTTCTCAAAGTTTTTAATGCGTCCCGTCTCCTCCGACTTCCGGAAAGCCAACGGAATAGTAACCTCACGGCTGGTTTTCAGTCGCTGCCCCCAGAAATGATCCGTCACTTTTACCGAAGTAAAAGGAACAGGATCGATCGGATAGCCAGGATGTAGCGGCTCTTTCTGCGCAAAAACCGTTCCCACCGCCGTAAGAACCAATGATAATATAAATGTCCTTTTCATGATTTACATGCTATATATAAAGATTGTTTTTTATAAAGGTAATACCGGTATACGATAATTGTCACCGGTTACCGGTCGAATGAATACGTATCACAGTAAACGAATAGGCAGGCATCTCATAAGAGAAATTATTACCCGACAACTCGAAGCCGGAGGATACAGGCTTTGCCTGCTTATCTTTCGGATCGCCCGTGAGGACGGTCTTTATAGCCGAAGGATGAATCAATGCATCCCCGTCCAGCTCCACTTGCGAACGAACACTTACAGGAAGCAGGTTCACCAGTTTCACGATGATGTCAGCACTTTCATTCTCTTTCACAACCGATGCGCCGACGCGCTTTTTCACCGCCTCCTGCCGGTTGTCCAGATCGATAGCGGAAAACAGATACTCGTTACCGGAGTTTTGTCCGTACATCAACTGCGTATAATAGCCGACTGTCGGTTTCACCTCCGTATTATCGAAATAAATCAAGTCCGGACTCCACTGTGTATGTTTGTCCTTTGCCAAGAGCGGAGCGTAGGAGGTCATGGAAACGATGTCGCCATTGCGTTCCACCGCCGTTAGGTAGAGGGCTTCGGAAAGGGCGGTCTCTATGTTACTGGGACGGCCGGGCAGATGGGCGGCATATTCACCAAGATATACTCTCGACTTCGTACGATCGTAACGATCGTAGAAGTCCTGGTTATGGATCAGCCACCCCGGAGAGACGTAATAGTGCTCATCGACCATCGGCACATCCAATTTGGTGGCAAGAGCCCATCCCTCTTCGTAATCGGTGCCTTCATAAAACGGGCCGGTAGTGCCAATTACCGTTATCTCGGGATATTTTTCCTTTACGGCATTGAATATCATGGTAAATCGTTCGGCAAAGATATCCGTGATCAGATCTTCATTGCCAATGCCGATAAATTTCAAATTGAAAGGTCTCGGATGTCCGGCTTCGGCGCGCTTCCTGCCCCAAACCGTCTTTTTGGCATCGCCATTGGCATATTCTATCAGATCGAGCACATCCTGTACATAGGCTCCCATCTCTTCCATCGGAATGCCGCCCTGCTGTCCCATGCAGCCCAATTCACCTTTGGAATGGTGGCTGCATGTACCCGAATTCTGACAAGGAACCCCTGCCGCCAGTACAGGAACCGGCTCGGCACCTATATCTTCGCAAAACTGGAAATATTCGAAGTAACCTAAGCCGCGGGTCTGATGGTATCCCCAAAGGTTACGCATCGGCTTGCGGGCTTCCAACGGACCGATAGAGCCTTTCCAGTCGTATATATTACCGACCCCATCGCCATGAGCCACGCATCCTCCGGGAAAGCGCATGAAACGGGGATGCAGATCGGCCAATGTCTGTGCCAGATCGGCACGAAGTCCGTTCTTACGGCCTTTAAAAGTCTTTTGCGGAAAGAGGGAGATCATATCCAGCGCGTACTCTCCGGCAGCTTGCGGACAGATGGACAGAACGGCATCAACGGCATCGGCGGTTACAGTGAGCACAGCACGTTGCTGCTTCCACTCTTTGGAAGAGACGGAAACAACCGTTTGTGCAAGCTTCCTGCCCGCTCCGTCTACCAAGCCGACCTTTACCTTTCCCCCTTTGCCTTTCATTGCTTTCGAGAAAAGTGAAAAGTCGTATTTCTCTCCTTTCTTCACTACAATACCGTCAAAGCCGGCATTCTGCAAAGCGGCTCCCGGCTGCCGCACATCAAGCACGGCATAATGGGGATTATTGGGATGGATCGGGGCATCTGTCCGGATGTTCAATGTAGCACCATCGCCCTGCACACTCCACGAATGGGTGGAACTCCAGTTCCGGTCGTTTCCCCGATCGGTGGGAGCATATTCAAAATCACGGTTCTGAATCAGCTCGGCGTATAGTCCGCCATCGGCAGAATAGTTGATATCCTCAAAGAAAATACCGATGAGATGTTCACTGATAGGCTTGGCATCGTTCATCCGCACGCGTACGATAGCTTCCACCGGTTCCAATCCGGCGAAACGGACAGGGTCTTGTTCCATGCGTTCCTCATTCTGTATCTGGCGATATTTCTTATGATCGGCAAAACGAATCAGTCGTTCCACAGTAGCGTAAGAGGTCTTCTGCATCCATCCGTCCTCTTCCCTACCCTCTATCATCGTTTTCCGCTCTACAGTGGGAACGGGATCTGCCGGAGCATAAACCTGACAACTCCATTTCAAGAGGTCGGGCGAAACGGTATAAGCAAGGGTTTCTCCGGTCACGGTAGCTGCCCAAAGGCAATGCCACTTACCATCCTTCCGGCTTTGCAGCAATTGCGGACGAAACATTTTCTTTCCGCTTCCCCACGGGCCGAAATCGGATTTTAAATAATCGAAACCATCGGCCACCGGCAACCATTTCGTCCCGTCGATGCTCCAAGCAAACTTCAATCCACTCCCTCCGTCGACATGTGCATACGAAAAGAGAAATACCGAATCGGGCTCATTTTCTACTTTTGCCTGTGCAGGCATTGCTACTATCAGAAGCAGGCAAAAGTTTAAAAGGTTTGTCAATTTCATGGTATTATATACTAAATGTGTTATTTACTGACCCAAATGGCACCTCCCTGCGGCTGAATCACCACTTGAAGACTGCCGTCGTTCTTTATTTTCTGCGACTGCAATTGCGGTTGTTGCCGCTTGTCATCACCGTAGAAAGAGACCGTTTTTCCGGCCATCATCGGTAGATTCAGCTTCAACTTCAACGGCTCTTTAGTGGCGTTGATGGCAGCTACATACCAATGGTCGCCTTGGCGACGGGCCAGCACGACATATTTTCCCGGATATCCGTCGATGAAACGCGTTTCATCCCAAGTGGTAGGCACCTTTCTCAGAAAGTCGAGACAGAGTTGCGGAGCATCCGTCAAGTTATTCGGGGCAAGTGCAAAATTCTGAATCGGATTCTGAAATAAAACCGCTGTTGCCAACTGAAAAACATCAGTGGTACAACGAATGTTTCCTCCGTCGTTTCCTCTGTTCAACCGCTTATTGAGAAAACATCCGCCAAACTCCATACATCCCACCGTATTCCGGATAAAAGGATGCAGAGAAGCATTAAACGCCTCTTCGTCACAAAAGTGTTGCTGGAAGATCAGATTCTCCGAAGCCAGCACCGCTTCACTACCCACGTAATTGGGATACATGCGTTCCCATCCGCGAGGAAGCGTACAACCATGGAAGATGACCATCAATCCATGATCATCGGCATCACTGAGAATGTCTTCATAAAGACGCATCGTCTCCTGCTTGTCACCACCAAAGAAATCCACTTTAATGCCTTTCACTCCCAACTTTTGCATCCAGCGCATCTCCTGTTTGCGGATAATGGCATTATCCATCCGGTTGACAGGACTCTGCTCGATATCATTCCAATAGCCACTGGAACTGTACCAGAGAAATACCTCCACCCCTTTACTACGGGCATACCGGATGAGTTGTGCCATGCGGTCGTGGCCGATGTTCTTATCCCACCAATTATCAATAAGCACATATTCATATCCCATGGCAGCAGCGAGATCAACATATTTCACTTGGTCTTCATAATTTATACTGTCATCCTGCCAAAGTATCCAACTCCAGGTGCCACGCCCCATATTGTAATTGTGTTGTGTTTCATAAAGAGATTCTACCACGTCCCAAGGAACGGTAGTTTCTACAATCGGTCGTAGTGTCTCACCCACCGTAATCGTACGCCAAGGAGTAGAACCGGGTAAAGCAAAAGCGGGCGCAACCGTTCCGTTGCCATTATTTTCTTCGGGCATCGGAAAAGCGATGGTATACACACTTTCGTGAGCATCGCTCAGATGAGAAGCGCAATAGCGGCTATCCACTCCTGTTTCGCTGACCAGCACCCAGCCCTGCTCACCAATACGGAACAGACAAGGAAAGGTGTATCCGTGCCCGTACTGTGAACGTTCATTCATCGGTGCATCAACGCGATATTCTTCTTCATAACTGGGTTTGGTTCGTTTCCAGCCTATCATGGCATCGCTCTGGGGGCAAAGAAAAGTGGTAGTCTGTGGCGGGAAATGAAAACCGGTCTGCTCTTTGTTGACAACAACGCTCCCTTTTCCATTCTGCCGGGGCAAGGTATAGCGGAAAGCGACATCATTATTACCTACGCGGAACGTCACGCCGACCTTTTGTCCTTCTGTACTGGCAAATTCACAAGCCAGTTCATTGGCTTGGTAATGTACACGCGAAGTCTTGATACGCGATTGGTTATAAACCGTATCTATTTTCCGGACATCGTGTCCCGACCATTTCATCCCATCCGAGAAATTCCCGATATTCGTCTCCATCCCTAACGGAGAAGATTCCAACATCTGCCTTCCATCGTAAACGATCGAATATGAAACCGAACCTCCACCGGCAGAGCATGATACGGTTAACTTCAATTTCTCATCAGGGCTATCTATCGTCACATCCTGTGCAAGCAACGGCAATACCGAACCAGCCAATAAAGCCAAGCCTATAAAACGTCTTTTTATCATAGTATCCACTTTATACATTATTATTCAACTTCTAAAACTACAATAGATTTTGCCGGCAGTATAACCGATAGCCTGTCATCTTTTAGTTTTGTTCCCTTGAAGGGTTGGGGTTTCACTGCATCGGGCTGCTCAAAGGAATTATAAGCTTTCATATCTTTGGCGGTAAGTACCTCTCCGCTCACCGTCTTCACTTTATAGTCGCCGAGAGTCAAAATGACGTTCTGCTCTTTCTTCAGGTCTACATTCGCCAAAGAGACATGGATCTTTCCGTTTGCATCGCGTGAAGCAGAAGCGCTGACCATAGGAATGACACGACCGTCGCGTACCGTCTTTTGCTCGCACATCAGATCGAGCGGCAGATAAGTGGCATCCTGATGCGGCTGATACATTTTAAATACGTAATAAGTAGGAGTCAGTACCATTTGTCTGTCATTGGTAAGAATCATCGATTGCAACACGTTCACCACCTGTGCAATATTCGCCATTTTAAGGCGATCGGCATATTTATGGAATACGTTCAGTGACAGAGCAGCCACAAATGCATCGCGCAGCGTATTCTGTTGATAAAGGTGTCCGCGAACGGTTCCCGGTTCTTCATCCCACCAAGTGCCCCACTCATCGAGCATCAGGGCTACATTTTTCTGGCGGTCGTAACGGTCCATAATGGTAATATGTTTTTTCAGGACATCTTCCACTTCCAGACATTTACCCATCGTCCAGTAATAATCCTCATCGGTAAACTTCGTTGCCGCTCCTTTGCTGCCACTCCAACCGGTCACGGTGTAATAATGCAATGAAAGACCGTTCATACGTCCGCCTACATTCTTCATTAACACCTCTGTCCAGTTATAATCGTAATCACTCGCTCCACTGGCTATTTTATAAAGGCGGTTACCGTCATAATTGCGGCAATAGGTGGAATAACGGCGATACAAATCGGCATAATACTCCGGACGCATGCTTCCGCCGCATCCCCAACTCTCATTGCCCACACCGAGGTATTTCACCTTCCATGCCTTATCGCGTCCGTTCTTGCGACGCAGGTTGGCCATCGGGCTATCACCGTCGGAAGTCATATATTCCACCCACTTGGCCAGTTCCTCTACGGTGCCACTACCTACGTTTCCACTGATATAAGGCTCGCATCCAAGCAGTTCGCAAAGATTCAGGAACTCGTGCGTGCCAAAGCTGTTGTCCTCGATCGTACCGCCCCAGTTATTGTTCACCATCTTCGGACGGTCTGCCTTCGGGCCGATGCCGTCCATCCAGTGATATTCATCGGCAAAGCAACCGCCCGGCCAGCGAAGAATAGGCACTTTCAAGTCCTTCAAAGCATTGAGAACATCCGTCCGATAACCGTTGATATTGGGGATTTGGGAGTCCTCGCCTACCCAAAGGCCACCATAGATACAAGTACCGAGATGCTCGGCAAACTGTCCGTAAATATTTTTATCGATCACCGTAGTTCCCTGTTCAGGATGAATGCGGATAATCGTTTCCTGCTGCGCAGGAACAGTAGTAGAGGCCAACAATAAAAGGCCCGTCAAGAGGTTTTTCATGATAGAAAGAATTTATTATTAGTAGATTAACCTCCACTCGATATAAGAATGATGCTACATAGCTTCTCTTCCTCCTTCGGGAAGGAGAAGAAACCACGCGGAATAAAAATTATATTGAACTTAGGTTAGATCGGTGATTTATGTTGTTTTTATCGTTTTACCTGATCCGGTAGACGTTGAATGATTGAGGGGCAATCTCCAATTGCAAATGGTTACCGTCCATGTTAAGCGGGCGGACATGGGGAACGATCCGTTCCGGTTCACCCAACACGTTCTTCGCTTTCAGGTCATCGGATGCAAGGTATATGTGTGTACCTCCGGACAAGACGCGTTTCTTCAGGCCATCGACAGCGAAAGATAGCGACTGAGACGTCTCGCTACGGTTGACAACTTTCAGGATAATTTCCTTCGTTTTGTCATCCCAAACGGCCGAAGCATACAATACTCCCTCCGTTTTGCCTTTCAGCGTAACGGGAAGTATATGCGTGCCTGCATTCATGCCATAGAGCTGCTGCACATAATAATTGGGAGTACGCACCATCTGCAGGTTATCATACCAGATGAGGTCGGGATTCCACTGCCAGGCATCTACATGCGCAAACAACGGGGCATAAGTAGCCATATGGACAACGTCTGCGTTACGTTCCAGCCCCGTCATAAAGGCTGCCTCGGAAAGGGCTGTTAGGAAGTTATTATCTTTCTTTGTAGTATGATCGTGCGAAGCATACTCTCCGGCAAAAACTTTCGGACCTTTGCGATCGTAGTTATCGTAACGATGTGCATTGGCAAAGAACCATTCAGGCTCCATATAGTAATGCTCGTCCACAAGGTCCACACCAATGCGTTTCATTTCCGGCCAAAGATAATCGAAATGCTCGCCGTCGGCACTGGGACCGGAGCTTCCCACTATCTTCACATCGGGATAACGGGCACGGATGGCCTTTACAAACATCTCCAAGCGTTCGGGATAAACAGATCCCCACTGTTCATTGCCTATACCGATAAACTTGAGATGAAAAGGTTCGGGATGTCCCATATCTGCACGGATCTTCCCCCAGACGGAAGTGACAGGGCCATTTGCAAACTCAATCAGGTCGAGGGCATCGTCGATGTAAGGTTGCAGGCTGTCCAGTAGCACCACTTCGTTACTCTCGTATTGGCAGGAAAGCCCGCAACTCAATATCGGGAGCGGTTCTGCCCCGAGGTCTTCACTCAACAGGAAATATTCGAAAAAGCCCAGACCGTAGGACTGGAAATAATCGGGAAAAGCCTTGTGCTTAAATGTATAATTCCAACGGTTTTCATTCGACGGACGGTTCTCTACCGGCCCCACGGTATTTTTCCATTGGTAACGGGTAGCCAGTGAATTACCCTCTACAATACAACCGCCGGGAAAGCGGAAAACTCCCGGATTCAAATCGTAAAGCGCCTGAGCCAGATCCTTGCGAAGCCCGTTTTCGCGACCTTTCCATGTATCGGCAGGGAAAAGGGAGATGTGATCCATATCCACCGTACCCCGGTTTTTCAGCACGATGCGTAAACGGGAATGGGTATCTGTAAAAGGAGATGTCAGTCGGGCAGTAATCTTTTGCCATTCGTTTCCCCGTATTTTGATATCCTTTTTTAGCGGGTTCTCTCCTCCCCGGTTCACCAGCTCCACAGAGAGTGTCATCGGTTTGTCGTCCCGGCTACGCACATAGGCCGAAAAGCAATATTCCCTGCCCTCCTTCAATCCGATGCCACGGAAACCTTCGTTGTCCAGTCCGGCACGAAGCAAGCGGCCATCATTCGTAATAGATACATAATGTGGATTACGGTCGAAACAAGGCCTATCGGTTTTCACCTCTACCTGTCCGAAAGGCACCCATCCCACTAAAGGTTGCGGAAATTCAAAAGAGCGATTCTTGATAAGTTCAGCATACAGCCCACCATCGGCTCCAAAATTAATATCTTCAAAAAAGACACCATACATAGTAGACTGTATAGGAGCACCGAGACGCGAAGCATCGATCTCCAAACTCGCCACATCAACATCTCCGGTGGAAGGGACTCCGCTTCTCTCCTGTGTCCGATTCTTTTCTTGCCCATCGGCAACTAACTCTTTTTCTGTAAAAGCCCGGCCATTGAGCACAGGCAAAATTAACAATATTAACAGGACTTTTATCTTCCTCATATTTTTCATGATATTATTAAAACTGCCTCAAAAATAGGTATTTTGCTTCTGTCAATGTTCTATTAATAAATCAAAAAAGGAAAATTATCAGTCAAAAGAAGGAATTATACTGCCATTTCCTGTTTTTTTAAGCAGAAAAGTGGTATAACGAACCAATTCGTCCAAATATCAATGCAACAACCGATACCCGAAATAAAAATACGATCAAAAATCGATGCATTGATTTATTCAAGAATCAATACAGCGGTTTATTATCGATGAAAAACAAAACAGCGATGATACGAAAAGTAAAAATGAAAGATGCATTGCAATTGAATAATTTGCCAATTTGCCAATATGCCAATGTGCCAATTGGCTGTGCTACCATTCCGCGCAGCTAATTGGCACATTGGCATATTGGCAAATTATCTAATTATTTATCAATACTTAAAGTCTGTCGGCTTCACATAGATACGATATTCCTTAATCATTCCCGGATACCCTTTTTCGGCACGGGGCAGATAACGGAAACCTGTGAGCGTTTGCTCTTTATCCAAATCGATAACCAGTTGATGAGGATAGGCCACATTATCCACTGTCATCCAGAAAGTAGATTCCTGAAGATCGAAAATTTTATCGGCCGTACGATTTCCACTGCGGGTTTCTTCACTGTCGGCATACCGGATTTTCCAATGCTCGCGGGAAACCGGTTTACCATCATCACCCAAGACATCGAACTCTGCAATAGCGGCTATATTATCCTCGGCCTGTGGAGAAAGAGCTTCCAGACAGAAATAACGTCCTTTCACCGGATTGGCAAAACGTACCTCCTGCCAGCCGTTACCCGGAATGAAAGCACCTTTATGAGCGGGAGTTTCGGCTGAAAGATTCAAATGTTCACCCTCTTTGCGGTGAGTTTCGGGAGCTTTTTCGCGCAGTACATCGAGAATTGGCTTCTTCAATCCCTTTACCATAGCTTTCTCAGGACCTTTCAAGTCGAGAACGATAATCTCATTCACTCCCTTTTTCAGCCAGCAACCCGGCATAAAGAGCGTCTGCTGCGGACCGATTTCCCAAAAACGCCCCATCGCATGGCCGTTCACCCACACCATACCTTTGCCCCAGGTACTCATATCGAGGAACGTATCATCCGTTTTCGAAAGTTTGAAAGTCGCTTTATAGTAAGCGGGCATCGTCTGCTTGCCACCCGAAACGTACTGCTTATTGCTCGCAAAAGCATAATCGACCGGCAGATTATACACCTGCCAATTCTTTACTATTTGCTTATTACCGTCCGTAGCCGCCAGCACCACACTCTCCGTGATACCTTTACGGTCGTGAATGGACTTATCGAAATTAACACGTCCCATAGCTTCTACCAGAATATCGAGCTGGGTACCCTTTTTCAAAGCAGGCAATGTAACGGTAAATTCTCCTTTCCGGCGATCCAGACGCGCCAACAGGGTATTGTTGGCAAAGACTTGCGCCCAATCGTGCACTTCGGTGATTTCGAGCACTGTTCCGGCTTTTACATCCTGTGGCAAAACAGTGCGGTAGAGGATACTTCCCCAACCCTGATCGAATTGTTCCATCGGCTGAATATCTATTGCCTGTTTTGCTACGGGCAGATTGCTGAATAAAGGAGCCACCTGCGTGAATTTGATCTCTGGAATTTCCATTACCGGCAGAGCTTCGGGAATAGTCGGCAAAGACTGTCCGGCAGGCAGATAACCCTTCAATAAATCACGAAGCAGGAAATATTTCTCAGTAGCCCATCCGGCTTCACTAATCGGGGCATCATAATCATAAGAGCTGCACATGGCAGAATAGGCAGGATTATTGGCTCCTCCCCAGTGTCCGAACGTGGTACCTCCATGAGTCATATACAGGCTGAACGAAATATTACGGTCGAGCATATCTTTCAATCCCTGCACCATATCCTTGGCCGGACGTGTTTCGTGTTTACGCCCCCAATGATCGAACCATCCGCTCCAAAACTCGCTGCACATCAACGGCGTTTCCGGACGCAGTTCCTTTAGTTTCTTAAATTGCTGGTCTATGTTGGCTCCTGTTCCGAAGTTGACCGTCCACAGCAAATCATCCAAAGCATTGTTGGTGAAATTACTGCTCCAATCGCACTGAAACAAAGGTACTTCCGTGAAACCGGCACCACGCACCATATCGCGAATGGCAGAAACGTAAGGCTTATCCGTGCCATACGAACCGTATTCATTCTCTACCTGCACCATGATAATATTACCGCCACGAGTAATCTGCAAAGGGACAAGCTGTTCACCCACCTTTTTCATAAAGATTCCCACGCGCTCCATATAATAAGGGTCGAGCGTACGCAAAGCAATGTCTTTTTTCTTCAACAACCACCACGGCAGTCCACCCATCTCCCACTCCGCACACACATAGGGGCCGGGACGCACTATGACATACATTCCATGTTTCTGTGCCAGACGACAGAAAGCAGCTATATCGTTCTGACCGGTAAAATCGAATTGTCCCTCTTCCTGTTCATGAATATTCCAAAATACATACAAGCAAATAGTATTCATCCCTAATGCTTTACACATTTTGATCCTATGCTCCCAATAAGGTTGTGGAATACGTGTATAATGCAGCTCGGCCGCTTTTACAATGAAAGGTTCTCCATTCAGTAAAAAAGTCTTTTTTCCGACTTCAAAAGTTTTAAATTGCTGAGCCTGTCCCGGAAGTGCCAGGCATGTACAAAACAGTAACAGATAAATAATTTTGTTCTTCATGTTTATTTCATTCTTTATTCTGCTACAAAATTAAAGCAATATGATAAAACCAAGGGTATAATTATAAGTCAAAAAAGATACAATTATCAGTCATTTTATCTTTTTCCCATAGAATTGTTTATAAAACAACCAACAAAATCTTCGTTCTCTTTGTTATATTAAAAATAATCCATTAAAATATCTAAAATTATGGAAGAGAAAAAACTAACATCTGCCAACGGTCGTCCCATTGCTGACAACCAGAATTCACAGACAGCAGGCCCTCGTGGCCCGATCACCTTGCAAGATCCGTGGTTAATTGAAAAACTGGCTCATTTCGATCGGGAAGTAATCCCCGAAAGACGTATGCATGCCAAAGGTTCCGGTGCTTACGGAACATTTACCGTCACACATGACATTACAAAGTATACTCGTGCAGCCATTTTCAGTGAAGTCGGAAAAAAGACAGAATGTTTTGTACGTTTCTCTACCGTAGCCGGAGAACGCGGAGCGGCCGATGCAGAAAGAGATATCCGAGGTTTTGCCATGAAATTTTATACAGAAGAAGGAAATTGGGACCTGGTAGGAAACAACACCCCCGTATTCTTTCTTCGTGACCCGCTAAAATTTCCCGACCTAAACCATGCCATTAAACGCGATCCGAAAACAAATATGCGTAGCCCTAACAGTAATTGGGATTTCTGGACACTGCTTCCCGAAGCATTGCATCAAGTCACCATCACCATGAGCCCGCGCGGTATTCCTTATTCTTACCGTCATATGCACGGATTCGGTAGCCACACTTACAGTTTCTATAATGCAGAGAACAAACGCACCTGGGTAAAATTCCACCTTCGTACCTTGCAAGGTATTAAAAATCTGACAGATCAGGAAGCAGAGGCGATCGTAGCTAAAGACCGTGAATCTCACCAACGAGACCTTTTCGAAAGTATCGAGAAAGGTGATTTCCCGAAATGGCTGTTCCAAATCCAAATAATGACGGAGGAGGAAGCTGATAATTATCGTATCAATCCATTCGACTTGACAAAAGTATGGCCGCATAAAGACTTTCCCTTGCAAGACGTAGGTATACTCGAACTGAACCGCAATCCAGAGAACTACTTTGCCGAAGTGGAACAATCCGCATTCAACCCGATGAATATCGTAGAAGGAATAGGCTTCTCTCCGGACAAAATGTTACAAGGACGTCTCTTCTCCTATGGAGATGCCCAGCGTTATCGTCTCGGCGTGAATTCCGAACAGATACCGGTGAACAAACCACGCTGTCCGTTCCACGCTTACCATCGTGATGGATCGATGCGGGTAGATGGCAATTATGGCGCAACCAAAGGTTATGAACCCAATAGTTACGGTGAATGGAAAGATTCTCCGGAAAAGAAAGAACCGCCCTTGAAAGTTCACGGTGACATCTATAACTATAACGAACGGGAATATGACGATGATTACTACAGTCAACCGGGCGACCTTTTCCGATTGATGCCGGCAGACGAACAGCAATTACTCTTCGAAAACACGGCTCGTGCCATGGGTGATTCCGAACTATTCATCAAGCAACGCCATGTACGCAACTGCTATAAGGCCGATCCTGCTTATGGCACAGGTGTTGCCAAAGCATTAGGCATCAACTTGGAAGAAGCTTTGAAAGCCGACAGATAAAGTCAAAATTAAAGTGTATACTCTTGTCATACAAAAGTATACACTTTTGTATAGTAAAACTATATACTCTTACCATATAAGAGTATATAGTTTTAAATTATAAAGCTTTCCACAATTTCTGGAAGTCTTTGTATTTACCGTAACACACCAGTTCATCCCCTTCCTGTATCTTATCATTCTCCGGTAATTCATTTACAATCTTACTATCAGTCAACGATATACCAAGACAATTTTCTATTTTTTCCGCACGCTTCAAGCCTATGATCTTCAAATGAAACTCTTCGTTCAGCTTCAACTCATTCACAAAATAGCCGATAAATTTTTCCGGAACACGGAACTTGACGATATAATACTCTGCATCTATCCGGAAAACTTCCATGGAAGTACCAAAATCAAACAGACGAACCAAGCTACGGGCCGCATCTTCTTCCGGTGTCAGAATCTTATCCAAACTGAAAGCTTCCAGAACTGCTTTATGTACATTATCAATGGCGCGCGCATAGATATGCTGCACTTTTTTTTGCTTCAACAAAGCCACCACGCGGATAGAAGCACCAAAATTTTCACCAATCGCCACAATCACCACATCCACACTGTTCAATGGAAGTACACTCAATGACTGCTCGTCCGTAGCATCGATCACAAAAGCCGTAGCCACTTTATCCTTAATGCTGTCTACACGACTCTCACTAATATCCGCCCCTATCACTTCATGCCCCAAAGCAGAAAATTCTTCTGCCAACACATGCCCATAATTTCCTAAGCCAATAATAATGTATTTCATATCCTCCTATTTTTTCAATTAACCACTGCCTTCGTCTGCACATGACGTTTTTCCCATTATTGCGCAGCCAGTCGGCACATTGGCATATTAGTTAATTATTATATCATCACTCGGATAACGATATTTCGTATTCTTTTTCTGTTTCACAATTCCTAACATCAAGGTTATCAACCCTACACGCCCCACAAACATCAACAAAGCCACCAACAATTTGCTTTCATCGCGAAGCAGAGGAGTAGCGTTCAAACTCGAACCAACCGTGCTTAGCGCAGACACACACTCAAACGTAAGTGTCATGACCGACATTTTCGGTTCTAATATACTCAATACGAAAATAAACAAGAACAATACCCCGAGAGACATCACCACCGTTGCATTGGAACGCCGGATAGAATCGTGGGAAAGTTCGCGCCCGAACACCTCGACACGTTCCGTTCCGCGTAGAACAGCTATTAAATTGAGAACCACAACTGCAAAAGCGTTCACCTTGACACCGCCGGCAGTGGATTGAGCCGCACCGCCAATCCACATTAGAAATATATAAATCAATATAGTCTGCACACTCAAGCTCGTTAAATCCACACTACTGAATCCTGCTGTTCGCGGACAAGTGGCATTGAAAAAAGCCTGTGTCCATTTGTCGGCTACGGACATTCCGGCAAAAGAACCGTTCCATTCGAAAGCAGCAACCGCCAATGTGCCCAACACTAACAATAATAAAGTCACAATCAGCACAATCTTCGTATTCAGGTTGTACAAATGTTGTTTTTTATGCCTGTCAAGCTTCAGAGTACGCACAAATTTCCAGAAACGACGTAAATGATAGAGTACTATATCTTTGAAATTCACCAGAATAGGAAATCCGATTCCTCCTAAAATAATCAATAAAGAAACTGAAATATAAAGAGAATTGTGCCCGGTCATCACCATCGGATTGCCTAAATTTCCGGGAAGCGTAGAAAAGCCCGCATTACAAAAAGCGGAAATGGAATGAAAAGCCGAGAATGCCAGTTCTTCCTCCAGACTCATCCCCAACGTGCCGTGTATACCCAGCCAGATAGATACCATTCCTGCACCTTCTATCACCATGGTAAAACCTAAAATATAAAGTAAAGTAGACAGTAAAGATCCCAGAGAATTGGAACTTACCATATCACGCACTACCAATTGATTATACAACGAGGTATTTCCCATGAAGAACATCGCAAAGAAACTGGTCAATGTCATGACTCCCAAACCTCCGACCTGAATCAAGAGAATAATGACCGTCAGCCCCATCGGCGTAAACGTTGCCGATACATCCACGGGCACTAAGCCTGTTACACATACGGCGCTTGTCGAAGTAAACAAGGCATCCACCCACGACAATACGACCCCTTCTACTGTGCAACGAGGCAATAACAACAATCCCGTACCAATCAGAATTATTACGAAGAAACTCACTGCAAGAATCAATGACGGATTGGTTCTCCGCCCCAGCAAACGTACCAGTCCGTTTGATAAATTAAGAAAAGAAAAAAGAAGCAAAAGAGGAATATGATAAAGTTTGCTACCCAAAAAATCCCATACATACAAAATGGCTCCCTCTTCATCGGGACGATGGAATATAACGGGAACTAACGTCAGATAAAGTAGCCAACTCAATATCCACGCCAACTTCCGGAAGTTTTTCTTTGTTCCTTTATATTCAAGAAAAATATGTAATGTAACATCTATCAGGAAGATGATCCATACCGCTTTATACAAAATTTTCAGATGCGAAATATCGGTTGCAGAAAGAGGAAAACCATGTTCATAAACCACACCCACAATCAAAAGTAAAGAAGACATGTAAGTAAGAACCGCCATCATCCTAAGCAAAATACGTACATAGGGTTGTAGTAGTTTATTTTGATACAGTAGTATTTTATGATAAATCTTCATAATCAATAATGTGTTAATGTGCCAACATACCCATATACCAACCGGCTATACAAAATAATGTACCCATGCATTCACTTTCCAATTCGTGCACAATTAAGTTATCCCATGGAATCCGGGTCATTAACAGATTGCCGCATTGACACATTATTTCAGTTGCAAACTTAAACAAAATAACAATTAATTCTATTCTTTGTTGCGTATTTAATCACCGTATTAAAAATTATGTTTATTTTTGGCAACTAAAATATCAAAAACCACAATATTATGAGTAATAAAACTAAAAGGTATATACTACCCGAAGATGAAATTCCACGCTATTGGTACAACATTCAGGCTGACATGGTAACCAAACCGATGCCTCCCTTACATCCCGGTACCAAACAACCTCTGAAAGCCGAAGATCTTTACCCGATATTTGCAGAAGAACTCTGCCGCCAGGAATTAAACCAAACAGATAAATGGATCGAGATTCCCGAGGAAGTGCGCGAAATGTACAAATATTATCGCAGTACCCCTTTGGTGCGCGCTTACGGACTGGAGAAAGCACTGGGTACTCCGGCACATATTTATTTCAAGAACGAAAGTGTAAGCCCGATGGGATCACACAAACTGAACTCTGCCATTCCGCAAGCTTATTATTGCAAAAAAGAGGGTGTAACAAACGTTACAACAGAAACCGGAGCCGGACAATGGGGGGCGTCACTGGCATATGCCGCTAAACTTTTCGGACTGGAAGCGGCCGTATATCAAGTAAAGATCAGCTATGAGCAAAAGCCATACCGCCGCAGTATTATGCAGACATTCGGCGCACAGGTTACCCCTTCCCCCTCCATGTCTACCCGCGCAGGAAAAGATATACTGACTGCCCATCCGAATTATCAAGGTTCATTAGGTACCGCCATTTCCGAAGCGATCGAGCTGGCACAAACAACTCCGAACTGCAAGTATACCCTCGGTTCGGTGCTCAGTCATGTGGCTTTACATCAAACCGTCATCGGACTGGAAGCTGAAAAGCAGATGGAGATGGCCGGAGAATACCCCGACATGGTGATTGCCTGTTTTGGAGGCGGTTCCAACTTCGGCGGAATTTCTTTCCCCTTTATACGTCACAACATCCTTGAAGGAAAAAAGACACGTTTTATCGCAGCAGAGCCGGCTTCTTGTCCGAAACTGACACGCGGAAAATTCCAATACGACTTTGGAGATGAAGCAGGGTATACCCCCTTATTGCCCATGTTCACTTTAGGCCACAATTTTGCTCCGGCAAACATTCATGCAGGCGGCCTTCGCTATCATGGTGCAGGTGTCATCGTTTCTCAGTTGTTGAAAGACGGACTAATGGAAGCGGTAGATATCAAGCAGCTCGAATCCTTCGAAGCCGGTTGCCTTTTCGCACAGGCCGAAGGTATCATTCCCGCTCCCGAATCCTGCCATGCCATTGCCGCCACCATCCGTGAAGCCAATAAATGTAAGGAGGCCGGAGAAGAGAAAGTGATCTTATTCAATCTTTCCGGTCACGGCCTCATCGATATGGCATCGTATGATAAATACCTGGCAGGAGACTTGATGAACTACTCGCTCAGTGACGAGGATATTCAAAAGAATCTGGATGAAATAGGTAATCTGGCGTAAAGTTTTCAATTATCACTCTGTTTATAATCCCCTCTCTTGCCATCGACAAAGCGAGAAAGGGGATTCATATTTTCACATGAATATCCGTACACCCCAGTGGAGTACCTGTATCTTTCCCACATATCACAGGCTTCAAATTCCTTTCCGATCCGTGGCATAACCAAAATTTCTTCTTGGTCTGCATGAAAGAAACATTTATGGGTTACTCCTTGTTGTATCAACGGGAATTTATCTATCTTTGTAAACCAAACCAAGTGCTTGAAAAAGCTATGATAAACCCCATTAAAGAAGGAACGGATCAATGAAAAAGGATACCTTATCCCATACATCGCCGATGGAAGGACACTCGTTAAAGTCGGAGTCAACTTCTCACAAAAAGAACGTAATATAGAACATTGGATTATAGAATAAAAAAAGAAACTTCATGAAATATATCGGAGCACATGTCAGTGCATCGGGTGGTGTAGAAAGCGCTCCCGTCAATGCACACAAAATAGGCGCAAATGCCTTTGCACTTTTCACTAAGAACCAACGCCAATGGGTAAGTAAGCCATTGACGGAAGAGAGTATACGCCTTTTTAAAGAGAACTGCGCCAAGTATGATTTCCAACCGGAATACATCCTTCCGCACGACAGTTACCTGATCAACCTCGGACATCCGGAACCGGAGGGATTGGAGAAAAGCCGCGCTGCCTTTTTGGACGAAATGCAGCGTTGCGAACAGTTAGGACTGAAATTGTTAAATTTCCATCCCGGCAGTCATCTGAACAAAATTTCTGTAGAAGATTGCCTTAGCCTCATCGCGGAAAGTATCAACATCACTTTAGAAAAAACGAAAGAGGTGACGACAGTCATCGAGAACACCGCCGGGCAAGGCAGTAACCTCGGTAATGAGTTCTGGCATTTAAAGTACATCATCGACCGTGTGGAAGATAAAACCCGCGTAGGGGTCTGCTTGGATACCTGCCATACTTTTACCGCCGGCTATGACCTGTTGGAAGATTATGAAAAGGTTTTCAATGAGTTTGAAGAAGTGGTCGGCTTTCAATATCTTCGCGCCATGCACCTCAATGACTCGAAGAAAGCATTGGGTAGCCGCGTGGACCGCCACGACAGCATCGGAAAAGGTTTTATCGGATTCCCTTTCTTTGAGAAATTGATGCGTGACCCACGTTTCGACAATATGCCGCTTATACTTGAGACGATAGACGAAACACTATGGCCGCAAGAAATCGCATGGTTAAGAGAGCAGTCGGAATCCAAATAGAGTTTCATTCGACAAATGTACAATTGCAAAAGGAATAACTCGAAAACCCAATGCGATGTAACCGGCAGTGGAATGAAATGCAATTGATAGTAGAAACGCAATTGGATTAAGAAAAAGACGTAGCAGCTTCTCGCAAAAGACTTCCGTCTTTCCCTAAAAGATGTAGCAAGTTAAGAAAAAGAATGTAGCATCTTTTTTTAAAATCTGCTACATCTTTTCTTTTATAGTTTAAAATTCCCTTTATAACAGTCGGTATCCAACATATTCTTCCCGTCTTCACCACCTTCACCTTTTTTGCTCAATCCCTTTATTCATCGGGCAGACAAGGTGAAACCCCGCTAAAAAGAAACGACGCGGCATGTCAACAACCGTAAGCAGGATGCTTACTTCCTCCGAGCACTATCCATACAGTGTGAATGCACCGTTCTTAGAAGAACTTTGCACGGTGCACAAAAGACCGAGTGCCCCTTCACCCTGTATATCCGATGAATAAGGGAATTGAGCAAAAAGGTGAAGGTGGTGAAAGGGGTAAATTCTCAGTGGTATTTTAATAAAAAACACACTATTCCATCTATTTACGTGCAGCCACAGCCAAGAATATGCCAAGCACTACCCCTAACAGAGCAGCAAACAACACACGAGCATCACCGGGCAATAAAAACGTAATCGTATGGGCAGGAAACCAGAAAAAAGGAATGGTTTTCTTAAACACGAATCCCCATTGCACTTTCCAATTCAACCCCTGCAATATTTTTCCCATAGGGATGGGAGTAAAGAAACCTTTCAACGTCCCTCCGGTAGCCAGAATATGGGTATCGGTAACCTTGTGCAATGTCATAAATACCGGCCCGAAAATAGTATTCATAGTCACAGAAATGGCCAATGCAAGTAATACCTTATCCAATGAAAAAGGACCGGACATAATACCGGAAGTATCCTGCACTCCCAAATAGGAAGCAAATGCGGGAACTCCTGCCGAGAAAACCACAAAAGCCATATTTATCCCCAACCCAAGCAAGCCCCAGACAAAGGCACGCGGCAGAATGCCGAAACCGGAACGATGATAAACACCGGTGCTGATACGCAGACCGATAACTTCGCCCAAAGTGGAGAGAATGGCAAACTTGATAAAACTCATCACCATGCCGTGGGAGGCATTGAACTGCTTATAAGCATCATATACTGCATCACTCAAGAAAAAAGGGAGGAAACAGACAAGCACGCAGAGAAAGAAAAGAGAATCGTGTTTTTTCATCTCAGTAGGTGTTATTTTTAAGTATGGCTGCAAATATAGACAAAAGAAATAGAAAACAAAGAATTATTAGTAAAAAGCATCGAAATAGCCTATAACTATTACAGTTTTGCTCACCATTCAAGGCTTTTCAATAAATATTTGCCATACTAACCAATGGTTCGTATAACTTTTCAATATCCTGTGCATCCATTTCTATCTGCACCTGATCACCCGGAATCAACCGTATTCCATCCGGTTTCAGATCCTTTCGGTCACGGTGTACATTGATGATGATACAGCGTTCGGGTAACCGTAATTCATCAACCTCTTTGCCATCCAGATAGGAACCGGTCATGATTTCAACGGAAAGAGTATAGCGTTTTTGCTTCTGAAAATCCGGAGTATGAATCATATCATCGTAAAGAGTGACGTTGAAAGGCTGTATCTGAAGCAATTCCGTAAAATAGTAAGTCAATCCGCCCACCACCACAGAGGGATAAAACACTTCGAAATGCCCGGTGATTTCAGTGATTAAGACAATAGCCGTCAATGGCGTCCGGATAACAGCCACCAAAAAAGCGGACATACAAATCAGCATCACATAACTCACATTCTCCTGTGCGATGAAACCTCTCTGCACCAATATCAAAGCGATCACTTGCCCGAACAATCCTCCGGTAACCAAAGTAGGAATGAAATTTCCTCCCGGCAATCCGGAAGAAACGGAAAGCGCTGTAAACACAAAATGAAGCATCATCATAGCTACCACCCACATTATTTGGATGCTGCCATTACCGGAAGCCTGTTCCAGCAAAAACTGCTCTCCTCCCCCCGTCAGATTTACCTGTACCAGCGAGATAGAGTAAGCTACTACCAGCAAATAGAGCATCTTCATATATGCCGGATGCTTTACACCGGTATAAACTTGCTTAAAATACAAGGTCACTTCAGAATAGAACTTCCCAAAAAGAGAAATCACCACCGCCAGCAATAAAAACAGTTTCAATTGGGAAAGAAAAGGGAGCAACGGCTCAATGGCATCTATCAGATGGTAGGGATTGACAGGAAACAGCCAACTGGCCACCCCTCCTGCCACAACACCCGCAAGCAATGTAGTGATGGCAGTTTTTGGCGCATCAAAACGCTCAATAGACTCGATAACCAATAATGATGAGGCCAACGGAGCTGCAAAAGCGGCTGCCAGCCCGGCTCCTGCCCCGGCAGCAAGAAGCTGTTTACGCTCTCCCGAAAGTACCCTTGTCCATTTGGAAACAAGACACCCCACATAAGAACCGATCTGCACCGATGGTCCTTCACGCCCCAAGGACAAACCGGCTGTAAGTGCAAGTACACCGCCCGCAAATTTGGAGACCATCTCGATGAAAGGATGTTTATAGGAAATACGGCCGTTAATCACTCCGCGTGTCTGCGGAATACCTCCTCCAGTAATAAGCGGCATTTTGCCGACCAGCCAAGCGACAAAAATAAGAATACCCCACAATGCCAAAAACAACGGAATATGCCAATACCAACGAGGGTGAGCATCGAAAAAAGTACGCCGGGTATCAAAAAAGAACTGTAACAGATAATGATAGGGTACGGCCACAAGTCCCGTCAGTAATCCCACAAAGATACTGACGAAATACAATCTGGCATCAATCAGTTTTAATTTCCAAACATGCCATCCTCTGACTCCTTTCAAGCTTTTCCAACGTGCGAACATACCCCGATATATGTTTTGGGGGTATAACAACCAAACAGCCGGAGATGTTTGTGAGGATTACCAAAACTTATTATGTTCGGGGCTGTATTCAAAACCGACAGCTTTCAGCCGGCCGATAATATCGTCTTTATCAATGTGCAGATCATCACACAGTTCATCCAATGAAGAATAATGATCACGAAGTTTCATATTGACAACGCTGAACAGCATCATCGGGTCTTTAGGTAATTCCATATCAAAACGCTATTTTACAATCGGGCACAAAGATACAGTTTTTCAGAATAAATGGATATGTATACCATGAAGTTTTAACAGCGCATTTCTCACTGCCATCCGCAGCACTCTGCTTATCCGTTCATCTCTAACAAATGAATCAATGCCACACGCTGAATGGAAAAGGTGTTCCCCGCTTTCTGAACATATTTCAACAACTCCATCCCCTCCTGCCGGAGCTTGGATTTCTGTAAAAGATGATCGGCATCCGTTTCATCGGACATTTTCAACAAAGTCATGGCAGCCAGCTCTATCTTCCCCATTCTATCAGGATCGCCTTCGTATTGCTCAATCAGTTCCTGCATATCCATACCTATCAGTTGTTCCGCAGGAAAGCCCAATATCTGTCCGGTCAGACAATCATACTCCACCCACTCCTGCTGACGGATTTTCTTTTTATTCAGTATCGCATTGGCTATCAGCGAAATAATCTCCTGAATCATACGTAACAGATAATCTTGTTTAATCATAACTTATTGTTTTCAAAAGTATTGCGTCCGGATTATAGCTCCCCGAATCTCCTCCGTTCTTTCCATGTCACCTCAAAATATATAAACCGAAAATACTGGAAAAGATGACTACAAAACTAATGAATATTTTCGGAATATCTCTGATAATAAGATGAGTTATGATTCTCCTACAAGCTCATCTGGATTCTTCCGGATGATCGATTTGCTCGATCTTTAATGCCACTTTTTCGATAATCCTGCTCAGTTCCTCTTCCAATGGAATAACATTGAAATCTTCCCAAAAACGTTCATCGTATTTGAAATTCATGTCCGAAAAAACCGCATGAGTAGGTATCCGCTCGGTACGGGAAAAACGAACGACATGCTCTGTATCCACTCTGCAAGTCACCATTTCAAACCAAGTATACAGTGTAGGGTTACTGAATAATACACGCTTCTTCTTCATTTTGAAATACAGATCGCCGCGAATATGATGGATATAATACGTTCCGTTCCATGGCTTATAAGAGATGGTATATACTACCTTCTGGGTAGTCAAGTTTACATTCTGTGCTTGCCGGACAACAAAAATCCGCGTAGCCCTCTTTATATATCGAGGTTGTACTTCAATACAGGCCTTCAGCAATGCACCATTTTCCGAATCGATATACAACTCGCCACAATAGAGCGGTTCTTTGACTCCCGGCTTTTGCCCGAAGCAGACTACATTGACACAACGATCGTCCAAAAACGTAATACCGCCGGAAGTATATACATATGGGTTATCCTCCGAATCGACCGACAGAAAATCGGGTAAATCCTTCATCACATCAAGTTGCAGGCAAGCCTGGATACCTGCCCGTATTTTAGCTATCAAACTGTCGGTATTTTCCCGGTTATTCATCCGGTTCATCTTCAACAATTTCACTTGGTCCGGCATCTCGGAGTCCAACAAAGAACTTTTATATACTTTGAAAACTGCTTCCGTCAAGCTTTGAAATTTACCTTTCAATTGAACTCCTTCCCGATAGAACGTTGTCAGATAGACAGGATTCAACGAATAATTTTCTTTCCGGCACTCGATCATTTCCCGTAACAGCTTTCCGGGTTCTACCAACCGAATCAGAAGTTCCTGTAAAGGAACAACCTTCGGTTCCAGACTTAGTGTGTTATCACGACCAACCAAAACGGCCGCTTCAACATCCTGTGCTACATATCCCAGATGAGAAAAGGAAAGAGTGCAATGTCTTAAAGAATCCGGCAGATGAAGCCGGAACTCACCATCTTTATTCGTAACATTTCCCATTGAAGTTCCCTGAATAGCGACAGATGCATTTACGATAGACTCTCCCGTCTCTCTGTCTCGCAATCTACCGGAAACCGGAAAATAGGCCGGATAAGACAGTCCGGTTTCTTTCTCTATTTCAGTTCTTCTGCCATCGGCATGTAAAATAAGGATATGCTGCCCTATCACCTTAAGTTCCAACGTTTTATTGCCTATTATCCCATAAATGGCCTGTCGAACCGTACACTCTTTACCCTTTATCCTTACCACGGCATCATTGTTCACAATTTTACTATCGTAAACAAAAAGGTATCCGGAACATTCCGAAACCTTGCCTAATAAAGCATATACCGTACCTTTCATCTTAGGCAACCTGATGAGGCGATCAAGCACATCGTCTCCGTCTGCTCTCAGCGTACCGGCAGCAATGAGAAACAATCCCAAGAAGAACATAAAGAGACGGCAGTATTTCATAATTCTATATTTAAGAAACCGTTATTTGCCTATTATTTAGAGAGATCATCATCCAGCCTTATTAAAGATATTATTATCCGAAATGATTTAAAGAATTCTCATTCGGACAGTATCAATTTGCCGTCCTCGCGCGAACACTTCAAGCCCAATGCATAGCAGATCAATTCAGCAACCACTTCAGGAGAACTGTCCGAAAATTCAATAGTCAGTCTCCGTCGGTTTAAAGCTGGAGAGCCGACCTGTAACCGTAATGCGGAATTTTCATCATTCACCACCCGCAAAATATCTTCCAGACATTCATCCTTAAAACGTATATTTCTTGTATAACGTCCGGACTCGCCAGACTCCCGGGTATCACTCAGTTGCAACCGCTCTTCCTGCAATGTAACTGTCTTCCCGGCATCTACCAGTACACTGTGTCCTCCCTGCTTCATCGAAACCCTTACCCTGCCCCGTCGCACAGACAGGCAGAAAAGACCTTTTTCGTTACTGCGGACATTAAAAGCCGTACCCAACACTTCGATCCGCACTTTCTCTGTTTCGATCAGGAAAGTCTGTTCATATTTTCTGGTCACATCAAAAAAAGCTTCTCCACGGAGATTTACTTCCCGCTTATCCGCAGCAAAGTGTTCGGGATATTTCAGAGTACTTTGTTGTCCTAAATAGACAATAGAACCGTCTTCAAGAGTTGTAACCAAAGTAGATGCTTCGCGATTTTCCTGTATCACCAAATTCAAGCCGGTATGCCTGCTTCCCGGTGCAATCCACAGAACCGATGCCAAGCAGACAGCCCCTATAAACACAGCCGCAGCCACCCTTCCCCATTTCAAGAAAAGCCTACGATGTATCGTCTCTTCTCCGGTGGCCGGAAGCAGATTATCTTGGTTCAAGCGGCTATATAAACGTTTCCACGCTACATCCGTCCTTGTACTATTTTTGTTCACTTCAATCATTTCGCTAAAATATAATTATCGATTTCTTTTCGTAAAGTGCAGAGTGCTTTCGTCATCTCCGCCTCCACTGTCTTCACTGAAAAGGAGAGAGCCAGGGCAATCTCGGCATACTTTTTACCTTCCATACGATGCATCTCAAATATACGAAGCCGGCGTCCGGGGAGTTTGTCAAGCGTATGCCGAATCAGTGCCTGCAATTCTTCATACTCCAAATCCCGTTGGGGATCCGTTCCCTGCCCGAAAGTATCGGTAGCCAGTACGTATTCGCGATGCCGCTCTTCAACTTCTTTATGGCGGCAATACTGAAGCGCTTCATTGCACACTGCTTTGTACAGATAACTTTTAATTGACCGGAATATCTGTAATTTTTCCCGATCCTTCCAAAATAGATAGAATAGTTCTCCTACTATCTCCTCTGCCGTCTCCATTTCACCCGTAATGCCTGCTGCATACCAGCAAAGAGGAGAATAATAACGTCTGAAAACATTCTCAAACGCTTTTATATCACCCTCTTTTATCTTAGCCAGTATGAACAGTTCATTCAGCATATACCGGAATTATTGTGTTGGTATCAAATATAAGAAAAACTATCTGAAATCTAATGAGATTGCTTCTTCAATTTATCTACGGCATGTTCTAAAGACTCGGTAGGTTCAATAATATTATACTCTTTCCAGAAGTCTTCATTCCAATATTCGTTTACCAGGTCATAAAACACCTGTTTCTCTTTAAAAGCATTCTTATTGGAAATAGCCGTAAAGCCATCCTCTTGCCGGTCCGTCACCACCATTTCGGAAAATACCGTATAGCCGGAAGAGAACAGGCGTTTTTTCCAGTCGCACTTGAAGCGAATCGTATTCCAAATATAATTCAAATAGGTCTTTCCGTTCTGTTCCTTATAAGTCACCAGATAAGAAACCTCTTGTGGTTTGAACCGTAGCCCAAGAGGTTTCCGATGGAGAATAGCTTCTACGGCTTTCGTCTTATTCCGCATATCCAATGAAAACTCCGCACGAGTGAACGACAGCTTTTCAAAGTCAATATAAAATTTCCCGTAAAACAAAGCATACATTAAATTGACTCTTGGATGGAAGCTGACCACATAGTGCATACGGTTATCGAAATTCACCGGCTCTTCAAAGTAAAAATCGTAGAAATCTAAATCTCCTGTACTCAATAGTGCATTCTGGTTCTTCACTACATCAAGATAGATTGACAAACTGGGACCACCCACCACTTTTACAGCAAGCGTATCACTCGTCTTTTGACTCAACAGGCGTCGTCCTTTTTGGAGTTGTACCCGGTCATTAGCCGCTTCCCGGGTGGCATAGCTCGTTTTGTATACATCGATCACGGCTTCCGACACACTGATATAGCGACGCCTTTTTTGTACCGTCTCCCTATAAAATGCCGTGAGCATATTCGGACCCGATGAATAATTCACCGGTATTTTTCTGATAGCCTCTTCTACAATGGCACGCCCGTTATTGCCAAAAATCACAATTTCACTCAACAGATTAGGAGCCGGTATCATCCAGATAGTCAGATCGGATAAATCTTTGTTCCCCTTCAGAGAAATCTGGGTATTCAAATATCCGATGTGAGATACTTCCAACCCCCAGGCGCTTTCTGCATCCTTTATCTTCAAGGCAAACACTCCATCCGAATTCGTAACAGTACCTATATTCGTACCGGGAACAGATACATTTACATTTTCCAACTTTTTCTTATTTTCCTTATCTTTCACAACTCCTGTAACGGTGAAGTAATTTTCCACTTCTTCCTGTGCTTGCAAGGGAGTAATACCCAGTATCCCCCAAAGCATCAACCAACCGATTGCTATTCCAACTCGCTTTTTCATCTCCGTATAGTTTAAAAGGTGAATAATTCTTGTTTCTACCTATAAGATGGTTTGGAATTGGAAAACCCTATCAATATTTGGTAAAAAAGAAAATAAATAAAGGAAAGATTTTTATTCATAAGCAAGTTAATGTAAACACATAAAAATCATAAGAAAACAGTAATTTTAACAGAATATATGATTTTATCCTTACCTTTGTGTACATTGAGTTATCATACTCGAACAACAATCAAGAAAACCATACAGATACATAACAAGTTCAAATTATAAAACAACTTATTATATTGAATATATGTCAATATGGAGCAGACTCATAGGAATCAAGAAAACTGAGGACACAAACAATGTCATCGGTAATAAAACCACATCTGTACCATACGATACCTCACACTATAACTATACTATAATAGATATTGAGGTTAGTTTGAAGGAACATAAGATCCATGACATTGGAGCACTTCGCTACGATGGCGCCGCCTATCATAAAGCTTCGAAAGAAGAATTATTTGAATTTATTAATGAGACAGACTATATCTGCGGCCACAACATTATTCATCATGATGCTAAGTATCTGTTCGCAAACAAAACATGCCGTTGGATTTTAGTCGATACACTTTATGTATCACCTTTATTATTTCCAGAACGTCCTTACCATAGGCTTGTGAAAGATGACAAACTGACAAGCGAACAAATAAATAATCCGGTGAACGACTGCGAAAAAGCGAAAGCACTACTATTAGACGAAATAGCGCGCTGGCACTCATTGCCGAACGAAAAGCGCAGGTTATTTGCATCGCTGCTGAAAGATAAGAAAGAATTTAAGGGGTTCCTGAGTATGGTGGATGCGGAATATACCAATGAAGGAATACCTGAACTTATAAAAAAACTTTATGCAGGAAAGATTTGCCAACATGCCGACCTTGACATGCTTATCGAACAATATCCATGCGGATTGGCATATGCTTTGGCTTTGATTGATACTACCGATTATCGTTCCATCACTCCCGGATGGGTACTTCACAATTATCCGGAAGTGGAATTTATTGTAAAACTCCTACGTCACACCAGTTGCCAGAAAGGCTGTAACTATTGCAATACGCAATTAGATGTGCACCATAACTTAAAAGCATTTTTCGGATATGAACAATTCCGGACCTATGAAGGTGAACCACTACAGGAACAAGCAACTCAAGCTGCGGTAAAAGGCAAATCACTGCTGGCGATATTTCCTACCGGTGGAGGTAAATCGCTTACCTTCCAATTACCGGCACTAATGGCAGGACGTTCTGTACACGGACTTACGGTCGTCATCTCTCCCTTGCAGTCACTAATGAAAGACCAAGTAGACAACCTTGCCGACAGAGGCATTACAGACGCTGTAACCATAAATGGAATGTTAGACCCCATCACAAGAGCACTGTCAATACAAAGAGTACAGGACGGAGAAGCCTCACTTTTGTATATATCTCCCGAAATGCTTCGCTCAAAAACTATTGAAAAGATATTGACAGCACGCCACGTTGTAAGGTTTGTGATAGACGAAGCACATTGCTTTTCTTCATGGGGGCAGGATTTCAGAGTTGACTATCTCTACATAGGCAAATTCATCCGAGAATACCAGCAAAAGAAAAAATGTAAAAATCCAATACCCATATCCTGCTTTACAGCTACAGCAAAACAGAAGGTAATACAAGACATCTGCGACTATTTCAAACAAACATTGAATTTAGAGTTAGAATTATTCGCATCAACGGCCTCAAGAACAAATCTGCGTTATTCTGTCATACATGCCGATAGTGACAATGACAAATATTTGAAACTAAGAGAGCTTGTGGCTGAATCCAATTGTCCGACAATTGTTTACGTATCACGTACCAAACGAACGAAAGAACTGGCAGCCAAATTGACCCGCGACGGTTATAAGGCACTACCTTTCAATGGTAAAATGGAAGCTGATGAAAAAATTGCCAACCAAGACGCATTCATGAATGACCAAGTACACATTATCGTGGCTACGTCTGCATTCGGTATGGGAGTCGATAAAAAAGATGTTGGTCTTGTAGTACATTATGATATTTCTGATTCGTTGGAAAACTATGTTCAAGAAGCAGGCAGAGCCGGTCGTGATCCTAATCTCAGCGCACGTTGTTATGTGCTTTATAGTGACAATGATTTGGACAAGCATTTTATACTACTGAACCAGACAAAACTAAGTATCAGTGAAATACAACAAATATGGAAAGCGATAAAAGATCTTACCAGACAACGCATGAAAGTCAGTTGTTCTGCATTGGAAATTGCCCGGAAAGCCGGATGGGATGATTCGGTATCTGATATTGAAACCCGTGTACGAACAGCATTAGCAGCTTTGGAACAAAATGGATATTTGGTAAGAGGAAACAATGTACCTCATGTATATGCTACAGGTATCACTGTAAAGAATATGGATGAAGCAAGAAAACGCATATCAGCATCGCTGCTCTTTGACAGTGACGAAATAGAAAAGGCAGTCCGAATCATCAAATCATTGATATCTCAAAAACACATTTCCAAAGCCCAAAATCCAGAAGCAGAATCACGAATTGATTATCTGGCAGATATATTGGGGCTAAGTAAAAAAGAAGTAATATCCGTAGTAGAACGAATGCGACAAGAAGGTATATTGGCAGACAGTAAAGATATATCTGCCTACTTGCTGGATGCAGGTGACTCAGAACGAAAATCACAAACACTTCTCGAACGTTTTGCCAAACTTGAGCAATACATCCTCAACCATATTCCTGACGAGTCTTTACGAATATCATGCAAGCAACTGAATGACAATGCAGTAAATGACGGAATCAATACATCCAAAGAAAAAGATATTCGGACACTACTCTATTTCCTCACCATCAAAGGCTATACTCGTAAAAAAGAGGATGCTGCCCGCAATATAGAAATAAGTCGTCAGGCAAACTTGGAATCAACCATCAAACGTTTTGAAAAACGATTGGAAATAAGTCGTTTCACCATAGAATGGTTGTACAGAATCGCCTCTGATACAGTAAAGGAGAATTCATCAAACAAGGCCATCCAATTCTCCGTAGTAGAACTTCTGAATCAAATAAAATCAAGCCCCCAATCCCTTTTCGGCACACTTGATGACATTCAGTTAGAAGATGTGGAAGAAGCACTTCTGTACTTATCAAAAATCGGTGCACTAAAACTTGAAGGTGGATTTCTGGTTCTTTATAACGCCATGAATATCCAGAGAATAAAAGACAATAAATCGAGATACAAGCAAGACGATTACCGGATGCTCAATGAATTCTACAAGCAGAAGATTCAACAAGTACATATTGTAGGCGAATATGCCAATCTGATGGTGAAGAATTACGACGCAGCCTTACAATACGTTCAAGACTATTTCCAGATGGATTACAGGAAGTTTGTCACAAAATATTTCAAAGGGGACAGAGTTAGTGAGATACAACGTAACCTGACACCACGGAAATACGAGCAATTGTTCGGGCAACTGTCCAAACGTCAAATGGAGATTATTTCCGATAAGGATTCGCGTTGCATTGTGGTTGCAGCCGGGCCGGGCAGCGGGAAAACACGAGTATTGGTCCACAAACTTGCCTCACTTCTGCTACTTGAAGACGTAAAACACGAACAGCTCCTGATGCTGACATTCTCAAGGGCAGCCGCTACGGAATTCAAACAAAGACTCATGGAGTTAATAGGCAATGCTGCCCATTTTGTTGAAATAAAAACCTTTCACTCCTATTGCTTCGACCTTCTGGGACGGATAGGAAATCTTGAAGATGCAAAAAATGTCGTTTCAAAAGCAGCCGAGATGATTGCCCAAGGGGAAGTAGAGCCAAACAAAATTGGCAAGACGGTGCTGGTCATAGACGAAGCTCAAGATATGGGAGTTGAAGAACATGCGCTTGTTAAGGCTCTGATGACCAACAATGAAGAAATGCGTGTGATAGCAGTGGGAGACGATGACCAAAACATCTATGAATTCCGTGGTTCCGATTCAAGCTATATGTACCGACTGACACAAGAAAGTGGAAGCACATTTGTCGAGATGACCGAGAATTACCGCAGTGCGCGCCATCCGGTGGATTTTGCCAACGGGTTCTTGAAAGCTATCGATAAAAGAATAAAAAGTACGCCAATCATCTCCATGAGAAAAGAAGAAGGTTGGGTAGAAGTGACACGCCATCAATCAAAGTATATGTATCAGCCACTCGTCGAAAACTTGCTTCAACATAGGGATAAAGGCACTTCGTGTGTACTGACCCAAACAAACGAAGAAGCTGTCATCCTGGTGGCTCTTTTGCGAGAACATGGCATAAACTGTAAATTAATACAGTCAATGGACGGTTTACGCTTTTGGAATATGGCCGAGATAAGGTATTTCTTAAGATATATAGACAAACGAGTAAAAACGCCACTAATTACAGAAGAACTATGGGAGGAAACCAAGCATGTAACCTTTTCCACTTATGACAGGAGTCTAAGTTTGATGTATGTGAAGCGTTGTATAGAACAGTTTGAACAAACTAATAAGGTGAAATACCTGAGTGACTTCAAAGAATTTATATTTGAATCGTCAGTGGAAGACTTCTGCGATGTTTCAGGAGCCGATGTTGTAGTGTCGACCATTCATAAAGCCAAGGGCAGAGAATTTGACGATGTGTATATGCTCATATCCGATAATTATTCAAAAAACGCCCATCTGATGCGCCGGTATTATGTAGGAATAACTCGTACGAAAAACCGGCTGTTTGTACATACGAACGGAGATTGTTTTAATCGTTTAAATACAGACCGATATTTTTTCGACCAACGACAGTATGACATGCCCAAAGATGTTGTTCTGCAACTTTCTCACAAAGATGTCTATTTGGGATTTTTCAAAGAACGGAAGCAAGAAGTCTTAGCATTGAGAGGAGGGGATTCTTTGACTTACAATAATTTCTTTTTGTATAGTTCGCTAACCAATAAGCCTGTAGCAAAGTTATCATTAAAAATGCAGGATACATTATCAGAATGGGAAGAAAGAGGTTATAAAGTAAAATCCGCATCTGTACGATTTGTTGTGGCATGGAAACCCAAAGATGCACAAAAAGACGAATCAGAAACAGCTGTTCTTTTAGCAGATTTGATTCTTTCTTCATAAGTTAAGATACATGAAATTGCTACAATCACTACCTTTTGATGATATGAAATAATTAGTTATCAACGATGGCATTGATGATACGTACAAGATCATTTCCCGTAATATTTTCATTAATTCTTTGAGGAAATGGTACTGCTTGGTTAGGGTATGTAAGGACGAAAATGTAACTTTGCCATAAAGAACAACTTATATACCTAAAGCTACATCTTTAGGCAATGACAAAGCCTTGGCTTGAGAAAGTCTGGTCTTGGTGCATAAAAAAGGAGATGTGCCGTTATCGGCACACCTCCTTTTATTTTTATATCTGTTCTTAATCTATCGATAATTATCGACCTTACTTCACTTCCTCAAAATCAACATGATATATCTGTCAGCGACTTGCGTACACGTGTTGCAAATATAATGCAAACTCGAAAATAAGCATCCATAAGCAACCACAGCTCTCGACTGCAAAGGTACGGATTTATTTAATAAAAATCGTGATATAAACGCATAATAATCAAAAGTATGGCACGAATTTAATAAAATCTCCACTTTTATCTTTACCTTTGTATATGATATTGGGATATTATACCCGAACAACGACAAGGAAACAATGCAGATAAATAACAATACATTGATAGCAGAATGCTCGGCTTACGATTTCAAGGAAATGTTGGAGCGTAAGAAAGTAAAGTCGTGGCTTAAATCCGTGTCGGCATTTGCCAATACGGACGGTGGCAGTTTGTTCTATGGAGTGAACGATGACGGAGTGATTGTAGGTTTGGAGAATCCGCAATCCGATGCGGACTTTATCAGCGAAACAATCAAGGCAAGGCTTGACCCTGTGCCGGAAATACAACTTATTCCAATTGAACACGAAGGACACTCTTTACTTGAAGTGAAAGTAAAGGCAGGAACGCTGACACCTTATTATTACTACCAAGACGGGACACGTACAGCTTACGTAAGAATCGGCAATAAAAGTGTAGAGTGTAATTCGCAACAATTACTTTCGTTGGTATTAAAAGGCACGCACATGACTTGGGATTCACTGCCTACCCAAGTGGATGCTGGCAAACACTCTTTCATCATCCTTGCCAATACCTTCCGCGAGCAAACTCATCAGGAATGGAACGATAAATATCTGGAATCATTCGGACTGGTAACCCCTGACGGCAAACTGACCAATGCCGGATTGCTGTTTGTGGATAACTGTACCGTATTCCAATCGCGTATTTTCTGTACCCGTTGGACCGGACTTTATAAAGATGATGCCATCAGTTCCGTGGAACATCGGGCTAACCTTGTATTGCTCTTAAAATATGGCATGGACTTCATTAAGAACTACACAATGAGCGGCTGGGTGAAGATGCCTAACTACCGTCTGAACCTCCCCGACTATTCCGACCGCGCCATCTTTGAAGGATTGGTAAACCACCTTATCCATCGGGATTATACCGTGATGGGCGGTGAAGTACATATCGATATTTACGATGACCGTGTAGAACTGGTATCACCTGGTGCAATGCTTGACGGTACGCAGATTCAAGACCGAGATATATACAAAGTGCCATCCATGCGCCGTAACCCCGTCATTGCGGATGTGTTCACACAGTTGGACTATATGGAGAAACGTGGCTCCGGTTTACGCAAAATGCGGGAGCTTACGGAAAAACTACCCAATTTCCTGCAAGGAAAAGAACCGCAATATCAAACGGAAGCGACCTCTTTCTACACCACGTTCTACAATCTGAACTGGAACGAAAACGGAAGAATACCTGTGGAAGAAGTTGCCAACAGGGTAAATAATACCCTCGAAAAGTACCCTGTAAACGAAGAAAGTTCGGTCGAAAAGTTCGGTGTAAACACAAAAGAGTTCGGTGTAAATGAAGAAAGTTCGGCCGAAAAGTTCGGTGTAAATGCGGATAAGTTCGGAGATACATCGGAAGTACAGAAGAAAGTCAGCAAAACTGCACAAAAGATAATCGACCTCGTTATTTCAGATCCTTCAATCACAGCTGATAATATGGCCAACAAGATTGGTGTAACTAAACGCGCTATAGAGAAAAATATCAAGAGCCTTAGGGGTATGGGAATTTTGGTTCACGAAGGTTCAGACAAGGCTGGTTATTGGCGCATTATTGTTAAACCATAAACAGAACAACAAACCTATGGAAACCTCTTTCATACCACTCTGTGCAATAATAGCCGTTTTGATTATTGCCTTTTTGTTTGCCTCCTTACCACAGGTAAACCATAAAACACGATACAAAGTGCTTTATGCAATAGCCATCATCATGCTATTAGCTGTCATCCCTATTAGTGAGTATATGGCTGGTGACACACAAAACTCAAGTAACAATTATCTGCTTGTCCTAATATTCGATATTGCAGTAGGATATTTCTGTATGTACATTGCTGCTTTGCTGAAATTCAATGTTCTTAAACGAAAGAACCAAGTATTGGAAAACGCCTTGACAGAAAAGCAACAAGAAAATGTAGCAATTCTATTGGAACATCAGAATGAAAAGCAGCAAGCACTTCAGCAAAGAGAACTTGAATGGTTAGCAGATAAAATCACGATGTTCACTGAGGAAGAGCAGAAAGCTATTCTTGCCAGTGCTTGCGCATTTGCAGAACACGGTTTGATAATCACTCCCTCAATAACCATTCAGCTAAAAGATACATGTAGTCAGCAAGATCTTATGTATTTTGTTTGTTCTACTTTTTTCAACATGGGCAAGAAGCGTAGTGATATTGTAAGTTTTTTATCCCAGACCTTTCCGCTTTACTTTCCTGCCGGAGAAAGTGTATTGGCTAAAAAGATGCCAGGAGTTGAAAAGCTAAAGGAAATGAGAGAGAAGGAAAATAAATCTAAGTAGGGATATTCAGCAAATGTCCCTAAAAATAAAATGGTATATGAATATGATAGATTCTAATCATCCCATATGCTATTTTTGTAAACGGTATAAGTCTGCATAAACATTAGGGCTGGATGCTCACGCTGATAACACCTAGCATAATAAACACTTGCCTTTGTTGAGTGTTCTGTCCTTTCAATGATGTTCCTCTATTTGTTCTCTTGTCATAATCCAATGTTTTATCCCATGTAAATAAAATCGTCTTGACTATAAGTTTTGTTGAAAATAATCCATCTACCTCCTCTGTTACTGTGCATGAATATATGATATGGCATTATCACAAATAACCACACAAGTGTCAACAAGACCGTAACGATAGCCTTGTTTACAATCTTTCCAACGGAGTTGATATGTGCAAAAATCTTTTTCATCAGAATAATGTGTAAATGAATGGTGCTATTGCAGTATCTGCAAAGATTACGAATAGCCCAATTATCAACAGCAACAGAATGATTGGTGCAAGCCACCATTTCCGTTGTGAGTATATGTATATAAATAGTTCCTTTATTAAATCCATATCACTTCTTTATCAAATTATTACCTATTACCAAAGCATCCAAACCAGAGTTTAAGTAAGTCCTAATTGCATCTTCCGGAGTGCATACTATAGGTTCACCCATGACATTGAAACTTGTGTTCAGTAACATCGGGCATTCTGTTTTTTCATAGAATGCTTCAAGCAATTTATATAGCTTGTTATTATATTCTCTATGTAGAATCTGAGTTCTTGCACTCATATCTTCATGAGTAACTGCATCAAATCCCTTTTTCTTCATTGTGTAGGTGAACATCATGTGTTCGCTTTCTGTTCCGTGTAGTTCCATTATCTCATCTGCATACTTATCCAGTACTACAGGTGCAAACGGACGGAACTCTTCACGAAATTTAATCTTGGAGTTGATCTTGTCTTTCATCTCTGTATTCCTCGGATCTGCAAGAATGCTTCTGTTACCCAAAGCTCGTGGTCCAAACTCCATTCTGCCTTGGTACCAACCGACGACTTTTCCTTCATGCAACAGTTCTGTTACTTTGTCACACAATTCTGCATCTTTAAGATGCTTGTATATCAATCCGTTATATTCAATTGCTGCCACGATACGATTATCATCATACTCAGGACCTATGAATGAAGTATCCTCAATCTTACCATTCATCAATGATGAGCAAACTAATGCTGCACCAATAGCACATCCAGAATCATCAGGAGCATAAGGCACATATATATTGTCAAACAAGTGAGTCTTTAGTAATACACCATTGGCAGCACAATTCATAGCGCAACCGCCTGAGATACATAGATTTGTCTTACCCACTATGTTCTTTACAGTAACTGCTAACTTACAGAAAATCTCTTCCGTAATTAACTGTATTGCCAAAGCAAGGTTCTTGTGAGATATGGTAATTTCTTCTCCAACATTTCGTTTACTGAGACCAAATAACCTTTCCCACTTCTTGTCATTGACCATCTTATCGGAATACATGAAAGAGAAGTACTTTGTATTGAGCACAATACCTCCATCCTCATGAATCTCTGCAAGATTATCCTTGATTATACTGACAAAGCGATTTGTTTCTTCCGAATTCTTGTTGCCGTATGGTGCTAATCCCATGACCTTGTATTCATCAGAGTTCACTTTGAATCCCAAAAAATACGTAAAGGCAGAATACAATAGTCCTATGGAGTTTGGATAAATTTGCTGTTGAATCAAAGTAATTTTATCGTTAGACACACTATAAATAGATGTTGTAGAATCCTCACCAACCGCATCCAATACCAGTATTGCAGCATCCTGATATGGTGATAGGAAATATGCGTTAGCTGCATGTGCGAGATGATGATCAACAAATCGAATGTCAGCCTTAACACGACTATAGACTTCTTTCAATTCTTTCTTTATGGTCTTTCGCATATTCAGTCGTTCTTTGAGCCATATAGGAACAGACTTCAAGAAACGATCATAACTTTTGGGAGCATAAACAATACTATCCTTAATGATGCGTTCGAACTTCCTGAATGGTTTCTCGTAGAAAGTAATAATATCCACATCATCTAATGATATTCCTGCGTATTCCATACAAAACTGAATAGCCAAAATCGGGAACCTGTTATCATGTTTCTTTCTGCTGAAACGTTCCTCCAACGCTCCAGCTACGATTTTTCCATTCACTATTAGTGCAGCAGACGAATCATGATAATATGCAGTTATTCCCAATACGACCATCAGAACTTCATATAAAAGAAATTTATACTTGGATTATTTGCCAATAAGATGTCAAGCACAAAAATTATACTTGTTATTGGAACTTCTTTCAAAATATAGCGATCCGAATCCTTGTGTCTGAATATGATATCCTTGGTAGAACTTCTGTCAGCAAACCATAATGCACACAAAGAAACAAATACTCCAACCACAATAGAATTGTCTATAGGTTGATATTCCGTAACCTTTATAAGACGAAACACAAAATCTTCAATCTCATTAACATCAAACAATTGCCATAGAAGGGTGCAAACCAGAAAGACGAAAGCCCCATAGTATCTATTGCCCTTGATATTAAGGTTTCGTTCCGTTATTAAAAGTATCGCATGAGTTATTCCCCATACGATAAACGGGATAGACAAGTCATGCCATATTGCACTAATAACAAAAACCAATAAGATATTCAATATCCATTGCCTTGCTGATATTCTGTTGCCACCTAAAGGGATGTAAATGTAATCTCTCAACCAAGTTCCTAATGTGATATTCCATCTCTTCCAGAAATCTCGAAATGTCCTGCTACAATATGGTGAATTAAAGTTCTCTGGAAGATCTATACCTAACAATTTACCAAATGCAACGGCAAAAATAGAATACGCATAGAAATCAAAGAAGAAAGCCACTCCATAACATAAGATGCTGCATACCTCATTCAATCCATCATAGTCGTCATTGCATAGGATATATAATCTGTCTGCAATGACAAATTTATAGAAACACGCAAAGATGCACATCTTGATTGGAAGATAAAGTTTCTTCAATGTAGGTTTCTTCTTCCCTCTCAGTTGTCTAACAAAATCATCGGCTCTATCAATCGGGCCTGCAAATATCTTTGGAAAGAAGAATAAGTAACAGAGAATTTCCAAAGCCGTATAATTCTTGTAATCACGATATTGGTTTATAATCAAAGATATTGCAGAAAATGCAAATACAGAATAACCCAAAGGAAGGATCAATCCCAACGGACTCTTCAACGTAAAGAATGCCGAAACGAGAACAGCGATATCAGTAATTACCACAGCTTTACTCAGGCTCTTTCCTATGAAATTGGAAGATAACACGATGATAACAGACATAACAAGAAACATCAAGACATACATCTTGACGAAGCAAGTCAATACACCTACACTTGACAACCATATTAATATCTGATATAGTTTTGTCATTTTTTTAGCTTTATATGGTAAATGCCATCATTGATGCCGAAGACACCTGCAAACCATAGATCATCATCAGAAATGCCAAAAGCAGGATCCCACTCATCACCGAGAGTATGTGTTATCTGTCGGCTTTGCTTCTGTTCCATGTCATAGATAAACAAATCCCAATTTGTATCCTTGTTTCCTGCATAAGCAATGTACTTCCCGGAAGGTGATACCGCAATATCCCAAATATCGTATGGATGCTTTAATACAACGCATTTCTTGCCTGTTGCTACGTCATAGCTTTTAATCACAAAGTGGCTATCTTGTGTTTCTTTCTGAATATAATAGATATGTCGATCATCATTCGAAAATACTGGTCGCCAACATTCTACACCATCTTCAAATTGCGTTTGTCTGCCTGTTGCGATATCATACAGTACAATGCTGGGAGTCGTGTGTTCCATTGTCCAGGAAGGAAAGGCTATCTTTGTCGCCGATTTATTGACACATGGAATAGCTCCCTTTGCTGGTTTCTTGTTAATAGCAACTTGATGTCCTTTAAAAAAGTCATAGAGAATAACATCTGTATTCAAAGACTCTTGTTCACCCTCTGTAAACACAAGGTATCTACCATCATTTGAAATCATAGGATGTACCAGTTCGCTAACACCTCGCCACAATTCCTCACGATAACCATTGTTCATATTCAATCTATTTATGGTATAATAGTGTTCTGTTTGAGACTGATACACCATAGTACCATCGGCATGAATCGTTGGATATCGCTCATGGTAATTACCCTCACTCAAATAGTCATACCCACCACTTATCGAGCTTAACTCTTTGACAATCCTCTCTGCTATAAGCTGGTGTCCAACTACATTCATGTGCTCATCATGTGTAAAGAATGGAAATGAGTTGGATTGCCTGAACTCTGTTGTCAAATCATAAAGTTCCACTCTAAGAGCATTCGCTATCGATTGGCATAATTTATTTGGAATAGAAAGATCAATCTCTTCTTTGCTTATATTGTACTCATCCAAAACCTCCTTCAACAATTCTGGCGAAATCTGTTCTTTTGAAGGAATAAAGATAAGTACCAACTTACCACCAATAGATTCAACTTCTTTTTTGAATTCAGAAATACTTTCCTTGAAAGCCCTCTTGTCGACTTCCTTGTAATCAGACGTTTGTTTGAAAAAGATATTGTTGTCGATATTATCTTCCTTGTTAGGAAAGAATGGTTCCGTCCATCTGCCCAATGGCAACTCATCGCTATTGGCTATGTTATATTCGAAGTAGCGATATAGTGCCGACCACTCCATGATGTAATCCTGTAAGGATGGCTGATGTTCTCTGATATTCATAAAGTCGTTAAAAGCTCCTATCTGGAGGAACACAACTTTGGGAGACAACTTTTTGCCCTTGTCTTTGAAATAATTCAACTCATCATAAAGACCAGCCCCGCTTATACCAGCATTAACTATGACTTTATCGGGGAAGTCTTTGTAAATCAAAGAGCTGAACAACTGATTGTATTCTACCTGAGCACCTTGTGTATATGAATCTCCGATAAACAGCCAATCACATTTTTCAATCTTCTGATCCTGTGAGGATAAATCATCAACCCTATATCCTTGACAATTTGTCTTGTATCGTGTTATAAATTCAGGGTCATTGAACTGTTGGTCGAGATAAGGTTTATTGAAATAGTATTTCCCATGCAGTTCATACAGGTTCGGTATCTCTTTATATGCATACACCATCGTGAAAATCACCTCTGCATGAAAGAGTATGCTCGCAATAGCTGCAAGGTTGAATGCCCAAACTTTCAACCTCAAACTACGAACTCTCGAAATGGCTAAACCAATGCTCACGATAGTTATAGGCAATAAAAAAGCAATGACCATACTCTGGTAGTATTGCCATAAAACTATTGGATTCCACAATAGCAGTAGCACCAATAGGAGGTTTATTACTTTCAGTCGCTTTCGAGTCATTCTACATTAAAGATGAAATCTGTGACTTAATCTGATTCTCAAATGCTGTTTTCTCAATGCATTCCAGTTTGGATGTGGTTTTCAGTACTTTTAAGTTAGAGACATTGGGCCATGCCATAATATCTAACAGAGGATCTAATGTTGAGAGATGCAGTGTGGCAAACTTATTTCTGTTAAATTCTAACCAACAGATGCCTTCTGCCTTTCTCGCTGTATATAGAGCTATTCTACAGGTTTGTATGTTCGGAGTGATATTGAACACATTACATGCTATATAATACATGAGCGACAAACAGGTGTAGGCATAATCCCGTTGAACATCACCTTGTGTTTTTGCGCGAATAGATAGCTTACCCGTTGTCTTCAGAGTTGCTTTTTTCATTGGCATCTTCAACGAAGGATCTTCAGTCAGCTCTATGCTTACGTCAATACTCTTAGTCGCCTGATTGTATTTGTAATCCAACTCAATGATGAAAGGCACTATCAATGTATTAGAGAATGAGTGAAAGGCATCATCAACTATATGACTCTCGCCATCAATGATTTCTTGTTGCGCTCTTACACTCGCATCATATACCTTCTTGAAAAAAGCATTGGCTCTATCTGCTTGAGCTTTTTCAATAAGATTGAACAACTTCAGAATCTCATCCCATGCGTCCATACGTTGTTTCTTCACGCTCTCTAAGTTTGCCTTCACAAACTCAGATTCACTAACAGAAGAACTTTTGGGATTGTGAGCCAAATTTCTTGCTTCACTCATAACAAGCTCTTTTATTTCGTTGTCCGTAGGTTTCTTTATATCCAATGTCTTCCACTGGTATGTGCCTTGTGGTTTTACGTTCTGTTGAACAGAATACGATGAAACCAAACGTAATTTACTCTTCTTTTGTATTACAGTATAAGCATCCTGTACATCCTCATACATCTTGAGCATAATGTTGGTCATTTTCTGCTCTGTGGCCTTATGGGTAGAGCTTCGTTTTGCTGTTGACTCGCTTATATCGCCATAGACGGTAAAAAGGTATTCACCATCAGGAGTCAAACACAAGGTTACTCTTCCAGACTTGTAAGAGCTTGATACAGTGTATGTTTCCGAAAGTGAAACGATTGACTTTGGCGGTTTTGAATATATTCTGATTTTTCCCATTATTGTATCGCTTTTAATCCTTCGTATGGTTTTATTGATGTTGTGAACAATCCACAACACATTTCTTTCTTTTTACATTCTTGGCAGATGTCAGGATAGTCGTTCTTCCAATCTGATATGCTCCTTTGGGCGAAATCATGGAAACTATCGGGCAAGAGGCACAACGGTATGTTGTATATACACACATTGTAGCGCCATTCATCCAGAAAATTCAGTGCATTCAATAGATGTGCAATATAATCCTTCGGCTCAACCCAAATATTTTTAGAGTTCTTGATGGCATATCCTGTATATTCCATACCCATGAATGCTATCCATGCAACAAAGGGTAGATTCTTGTGGATAAATTCTGCCATAGGCAAGAACCTTCTGTAGTTAAGCTTATTCATTACTATTCTCAGTTCAATACACGCTCCTACAGATGCCAAGTTGTACAATCCTATTATGGTTTCCTCAAAAGCACCCTTTGCTCCTGCAATTATATCATGATCCTTATAAAAATCGGAATGTAAAGGTATGCCGAAGATGATACGTCCTTCACCAACTTCCATTAAGGTAGATGTGTAATCTGCATCTCTGAAATTGCGACCATTGCTAAGAATGTGAATATCGGTGTCAGGAAGTTGCTCACGAATATACATTATGAGAGAGATTAGCTTTTCGCCTAATAAAGTTGGCTCACCTCCTGTAATACCTATTATGGGTAAATCCTTGGGAGCGTTTTGTATGCGTAACAGGTTTTCTTCGTACAACCAATCAATGTCATCAACATTTATCGGTGGTTGACAGCACATCAAACAATGATTGTTACATTGTTCCGTACAGAACAAAGTATTGTCGTTAGATAATATGTCTAATGGTCTTTGTTTCATACCAACCAACTTTTGAATATCGGCATCACCTCATCATGACGCGTTACTATTAATTCTATAATGTACTCGATGATGGCCTTGTTCTTCCTGCATAACCATGAGTTTGGTCTGTAACCATACGTATCACCTTGGGTAGAATAGTTACGTACAGGATCAGCACCACAATACATTCGTATTGGACAATCAGAGCAACCTGCTATCGTCTCGTTACACCAAATCTTTCCCAATTCTCTTGCCTTCTGACCATAGACAATATCTTCATATTTGTCATCCACACTTCCCAAGCGGAAAGTGTAATCATTGAATTCTGCCAGCATACGTGACTCATCCGATGCATACACATAGCCATCATAATTATATACAAGGACAGAGTTTATGATGCCTGCCGGTGATTGCAAGTCAACAAAACCTGTACAGAAAGGTGTTAACATCTTTCGAAGAATAATAGCAGCAAACTCCTCAATGAAAAACTTTCCGTTAAGGTTAAGCTCTATAATGTGATTAAGGGCTTTCTTGTAGAAATCAATGAACTTGTCTGTATATACGTCCCAATCGGAATTATCTCTTGCAAGTCCGTAAGGATTTAATGCTCTTAGAAAGATGCTGTTAAAGCCTAATCTGTCGTATTCATCAACTATTTCATTTGGGTGAAGAACACCTTCTTCCGATGCAGTCATCAAAGCAGAGACTTGGTCATACCCTAATAATTCTCTTGCCTTTGTTATGCCGGCAACAACCTTCTCATAACTATCTTTCTTGCCTCTGTTTCTATTATGTAGCCATTCAGGACCATCAAGAGATGTAGAAATCAACACATGGTAGGTTTGACAAATATCCATTATCTCCTCTGTCAGATTTATGCTATTCGTACAGAGAACGTAATCTATCTTCCTTTTCTCAGTCTTGTTTGTTTCTTCTGCGCATTCTATGCCATATCTAATCAGCTTGGGCTCCAATGTAGGTTCTCCACCTTGAAACTCCATTGTAAGAAATGGAGAGCGAGACTTAAACATCAATTCCACAGCTTTGCCCATTGTATGAAAGCTCATAGAACAATGTTTGCTTACCTCATCTTGACTTGATGCTTGACAATATACACAATTCTGATTGCAACGAAGGGTTAGGACGAATATATGGAGTGCGGTAAAGTTGTCCAAAAAACCTTTCTTCTCCCTAAGTCTAGCGGCATAGACATTCATCAACGGGGAGAAATAATTGTTTGTTACAAAGAAATTGGCATAAAGGCTTTTGAATAACTCTTCTTCAATAGCTTCCTTGTTCGCTAAACGGCATGCGGTACCAATCGGAACGACAATCATGTCCCCTAATTCATTTATCAAAACCTCTTTATTCTTGATCCTGATAAAGTTAAATGGAAGTATGTGATACTTATTAATCGAAATCATTTTCGTCTAAATTGTCAAATTCGCCAAATGCCTTTGCATATAAAATTGTTTTAATGTCCCTGGTCTCTGTATTGATGATTTCCCTTAACTTAAAATCATTCATTTTATCCCAAAAATCGTTGACATCAAAATCATCGTCTGTTTTATGAATTATTGTAAGAATCTCGTAATTGTTGACAAAGGTTCTTGCTATACTAAATTTTTCAGACAATAGATATACAACTTTGGATATACAAGAGTCCGAATATATATTTCTATCTACTTTTATCTCCATAGGTTATAGAATTTTGGAAAGAACCTCACGAGTGCATACTCCATCTACAGTCATACCATACTTTGCCTGTATATTCCTTATGCATTGCTCCATTCTAAGATCAAAACATGTCATACCTTTGATTTTAGTCACGTGTTGTTTGTCGTATAGACCTTTAGAGTCCAAAATCGCAGCTAACATATCTATGTCAGCCCCATACATTCCTTTTAAGATAGCCCTGTCTCCCAACACCATTTCCATAGGTGACCTAAATGAAGTGCATCTGCTTCTTCTCCCTGAATAATGTGAACGGTGAGAATAATGAGAACGATGGCCAGCAATCAAAGTGAACTTACCATTTCCATTTAATTTTATGACGTTTTTTATAACAGATTTCTTCTTACTTGTAACTGCTTGTTCATCATCATTATTTCCTACAGTATACATATAATCGTTTGTGTCTTCTACATCATTTCCCGATATGGAAAATACAGATGCAACTAATAAAGACTTTATTATATTTGATGTTATTCTATTCATGTTATTGTGCCTTTGTTTTTAACGCTTTGATAGTTGCCTCATCAGCTCTTCCTGTAACACTAAGGTTGTTGTATGCTTGGAAGAAACGAACTGCTGTTGCAATATCCTTAGTAAACTCTGTTCTACCATCATTTGTCATGACAATCTTCTTCGGATCTGGAGCGAATCCAGCCTTAGTCAACAAGTTCACAAGTTCTGTCACATCAGTACCCTTATCGGTTGATGATTCTGAATATGATAACTCACGAGTACCAAGGATAACGGTTGTCTTGCTATTATTCCATGACTTCAACTTGTTAATGGTAGTTTGGTCTGCAATACCAGTCTGAGGCAAACCTGCATCCTTCTGGAAGTGCTTGACTGCTGATGCTATGGTAGCATCATAGAGAGAATAGCCCTCCTTTTCCTTTATCCAAGAGCGGTTGATGTATAAAGCTGTTGCAAGGTAGCCTGTAAGTGAGGTTACGTCACTTCCATGGATACCAGTCTTTAATGTTCTATCACCGATTGAATAATCACCTGCTGTCTTTGGCTTAGGTTTGCTGTAAGAATACGAGCCGCTACGAGAACTTGATGAGTAATGACTTGAACCACCTCCGTATGATGAGTAATGAGAGTAGTGTGACCTGTGACCAGATCCACCACCGCCACCACCTGAACGATGTGACATGTGCGAACGATGGCTTGCAATGTATTTCACTTCACCATTCTTATCGAGTTTTGCTACATTCTTGAATACCTTTCCCCATGAGCGTTTAGTCTCACCGAAGAAATCATCATTATTGACAAGGTCAGGTATAATAGTGGCGGTTTCTTCTGCTTGAGCATGAGTTGACAATAGTGCTGTAGCTGCAGAAAGCAACAATGCCCTTATTTTGTTTTTTGCTGGATTCTTCATTTTTCTTTCGTCTTAATAAGGTTCAACCAATAGTTGTCGGGAGATACAGCCAGAAGTTGATCAAGGTATTTCTTACCGTCCTCCGTTAGATGGCCTCCGTTGAACGAAATTATTTCTGCCAGTTGGTCAACTTCTTCTGCTACTGTATTTTGCAAATCTATTTTGTTTTTTTCAATCCAGTCGCTCTTATTCTGATTTGCAGCCAAGTATTCCGTTGGAATAGAATTCATAAGGGCAAGTATCTGTCCGTATTGCTTTCTATCTATCAAAGAAGTTACTTGGTCTTGCATCTTTGCGAAACAAACATCTGCTTGTGACAATGCTCCTTCCTTGTAAGATGATGTTCTGAAACTTCCGTCATACAGGTTGGAGGCTTGTATAAAACCTGCAATGGCTTTTCCGTAATTTCCATTGGCAAGATAACCGTCTGCTGCTTTCATCCTTTGCTCATAAGCGTTGATTTCGTCAGTAGATACCGCATAAGTTCCACCATAATAGCCGACTCCGCAGAACATGGCTGCAGGCATTGCTATCTTCAACAGCATCTGACGAAAGCGACTACTATCAGAAACAATGTATGATGACAAGATTCTGTCTTTTTCTGTTTTGCACCAATCATCATACTTAACACCCATTTCACCATACATACCTTTTATCTCTGATTCCATTTTTTCGATGTCAGACAGTTTATCAGAAGCATAGTGTCCAGATTTGCTGATGTATGAAGCTGATGGCTTGACAAGTGCAGTATTCAATAGGTTGGTGAAATCTATCTTCTTTGCATCCAGTACTTCTTTGACAGTGTTTACCTTCCTCTGTCTATGACTGTTCAAAGTCTTTTCCTTCAGATTCTTGCACCAGTTGTTATCGTTGATACCTAATTGATTGCTGATGACATGAATCTTACCTTCTATCAAATACAGCTGATTCTCTGCTGACGCTGGATAATAAGCAACTGCATCCCAAATAATATCTTTTGGAAGTACAAGAAGGGACTTCAATGCCTCATCATATTCTTTCTTCAACTCTGCCAACATTCCTGGAAGTTTATCCAGTATGTTATCCGACTCGTTTATGTATGGGTCAAAGCTATTGCTTGAAGGTTCCTTGACGGCTGTCTTTAGTCCTAAGCCGTAGCATATAGAGTCGAACACATAATTGACAACGTCTTTCTTGAACTTTGATTTTTTGCTGTAATCTTGCTTAATCATTTCTATTTCTGCAAGATAAATTTTTCCAGACTCGTTGAAGGCATTGTAAATGCGTTGCCCATAACCAGTGGTCAGTACATCTTTCAGAACAACCTTAGTGGCAGGATATTCATCGTAGGCTGAATAGTCAGCAAGGATATTAGCCAACTGAACGGTTCGGATGGGTTCTGTACCATTCGTTTGGATAATATCCTTTATGCCTGTATGTAATTGGTATTTCTTATTCATGTCATATATCGAATTTATACATCGGATGACTCAAAACTCTCAAACGTTTTCTTATTTGTTCTGCAGTCAGAGTTTGGCGCTTTTCCTCCTCCTTATACTCATATAATCCTATTTCGTCATCGTAATCTGCATGAGACGATGTTGATGGGAGTTCACTTGTGAATCGGTTATACTTGGTAACTAGTTCTCGTTTGGAAATAAACAGTCGTTCAATATCTGTCTGAGCATACTGGGCCTCTATCAATTCCTTCTTTGTATAAAATTTAAGAGGAGAGTATCTCGACATCTTAGCTTTTGCTACCAGAATTTTCTCATTAACAGCAGCTATCTGTTTCTCCACGTTGCTTCTTTGCCATAGTATGAGCTTAGGTAGAATGAATTCTAATTCCTTTTCGTCATATAGGCAAGCTACAGACATATCGTCCTGGCTTCCAATCTTGCTTAACTGCGGAAGCGTATCTTCTATTTCTTTCTGTGCATCATTGTTTGACGTGTTAGCAATGAGCTTCAATATCTGAATATAGAAGTTCGCCTGATTGTATGACTCTCCGAAAGAGTCGTCCAATCCATCAGAAGCAAGGAAAACAGCTACAGGATAATCTCCATTGCCTTGATAGCAATAGCGGAATTCAGATAGCGCATCTGTATCACAAATGGATGTTGTCTTATTCAGAAAACATCGTTCATCCCAAGGGATAGGTTCATTCCAATTACCATCTCCATCAAAAGAGAAACACTTCCCATCTCCGAGGTGGAAAGCAAACCAGTACATTGGTGTTCTGACATAACACATCAATGTACAGCCGTATGTCTTGTCTATGGAGTGAGGATCTTGTGGGTCAGTAATCAACTTAAGTTCTTCATCGGTAAATGGATTTTCTTTTGCATGTTGTTCTACCATAGTTCTCCATCCGAATATGATTGACTTAAACAGCTGGTTCAGTTGATCATCTACTTTACTATTCTTTCGTAGATTCTCTTCTTTGCGCTCGGTTGTCAACGCCGATACTGCTGTAAATGGTTTTCCCTCAAATATGCTGAAATCTATATTTTCAACAAATCCCATTACTTTCTTGAAAGTACATTCAACTATTGTCTTTGAACCGACATCACTTCTGAAATACCTGCTACCACCATGTCCATCACTCAAGACAGCCACTGCAATACCATTATCAGTACTACACATTGCATAGTCCTGACATACTTTACCTGTTGCTTTATGGCTTTCTCCTTGACAAAAATGAACTAATTTCTCCATCAAAGAAACCTTAGTTTAATCCCAATCGTCGTAATTATCAGTAGAATTCACAGGAGCAGCCTCTGACTGAGCTCCGTTAATATCCTTGGTTGCTTCGGTTACATCCTTGATAACCTGTTCCTGCTTTGTGGTATCGCCAGCAGTACTACTCTTGCTACCAATCTGAGAAGAGGTAACGGCTACAACTCGAATGATTTGCTTTAAAGCATCAATATTGTGAACTGTAAATACTGCCTCATTCGTTCCAGTGAACTGAGTGAGAACATCCTTGTCTGCATCATCACCAATGGCGATAGCTATCTTGATCGCATTCTTGAACCAATTGTTTGCCTTCAGTTTTGACAAACCTCCATAGAAATCGTCTGTAGGCCCACCATCAGAAAGGAGAATAATTGCAGGAGCAAAACTTCCGCTTGGAGTCTGCATAAACCCATTGCGAGAGAGTTTTGTGTTGAGTTCCTGACAAGCAGCACCAAGTGAAGTTAGACCACTTGCAGTTACATCCTGCCATACAAACTCTGATGCAAGCTTTGGTTCGTCATAAAGCCAGTTACAACCACTTGAAAACTCAAGAGCTGCTACCTTGATTTCGGCATCTGGATTGGATGCAGAAATCTCATCAAGCATAGGAAGTACATTCTCAACAGCATCATTAACGGCACCAATCTTGTTACCAGCCATACTACCTGATGTGTCGATTACAAAGAAAAGTGTCATTGTTCTGCGTGGGACACTTACCACGTCATCTAAAAGTCCCATTATTGTAAAAATCAAATATTTGTTATTTCTCCTCGATAAGGAATCTCACGGATTTTGAACATTATTTTTAATCCTTCTTTTACAGGCATAATACCTTGCGATTCTACGGTCTTTACCTTGCCACTTGGCGTTTCGACCGTCCATTTGTCTGATGAGATATTCCTAATTATCAATACGCCATTGGCATCTTTTGAAACAATTGCATCTGGCGTATTATCGTTATCAATAAAGATTTCGGTCTTATCTGTGAGAGGCAATGATCTGTTATTGATAAACAGACGCTTGGAGATGTCAATGTTGCATCCTCGGTTGATACACTTGCCAACGGCTCCATTGGTTTCAACAAAGGTTTCTTCTTTGCAGATCGGACAGATGACCAATTGATCACGAACCCGTGAAATGATCTTCTCCCAATTCTGTTCAATCATTCGTTTCTCTGGATTATGTAGATAATCCTGACTGAACTCACGTTCGAAAGTTTCACGAAGGATCGATGGGAATACAAACCAACGTTTGATGACATTCTGATGGATTCCTCTCACAGGGCGATTAGTATTATTTGTCGGATCATAAATAAAGATGGCTTCACTTCCATAGAACTTACGCTCATAGCTTTCCGTCATACAAGGACATGCAATGACTCGTTCTCCTTCAAATGGGTGGTTAGCGTAGAAGAGCATAAACAGAATGACAGAAAGCGAGAATCTGTCGCTTCTCTTGTCTGGAATTCCACCAGCAACAATCTCAGGAGCCATATAACGAGCCTTACCCATAATGCCAGATTTCTCGCCCTGAGGCATTACGTTGTCATTATCACAGATTAGCACATCGCCATTGGTTGGGTCTATGAAGAAGTTGCCATCGTTTAGGTCTTGATAACTGTAGCCACAACGATGAAGCATCATGAATCCGTCACAAATCTTCATAGCTGCAGCCAACATTGCTGTAAAAGACTTGAAACAAACCTTGGCGAGCAAGTAATTGCCGAACTCATAGTAATTCTTTGGTCTCAGTTGCATAACATAACCAAAGCTACCAAGTTGACGGTTTGTCAAATGCTCTGGCCATAGGAATGCATCAGAAGGAGCACCATTCATGATGTTCTTTTCGAGATTTCTGTAAAACTTCTCGTCTGGTGCAGTCAGATACCATTTTAGGACCTTTTGTTCGCCATTCAAATCTACGAGATAGACAACACCTTGTCCCCCTCTACCTAATTCCTTGATGATGGTTACACAACCTCCATTCGTGAGAGAGATTCTTGTTCCTTTTGTCAAATCTGCCATCATATTTCAATTTTAATAATCTCCACCTTTTAGGTCAACTCGTTCTACTGATACCACATTTCCACTCGTTCCACAATTGGGGCATGTAACATGTTCCTGTCCATGGTAGCAGAAGAACTTGTTGCATGATGAGCAAACGATGTGTCGTTTTTCACCACAATAAGGGCATCCTGGATATTCTGTATCCAAAATTATATTGCCTTTGACATTAGTTTTGCCATAGCCTTCTCGTTGTGCTTTCTCTTTGTCAATCTTGAAAGCCCACACGAACTTGTATTGACCGGAACAAATCTTATCGACTGTTATACCGAAAGGTTGTTTTGTTCGTTCACAGGCTGCCATTACAGCAAAAGCTTCATTGCTTAATGTTGTCATAATCTGCTATGAGTTATACTTTTTTTGAGATAAAAGTAATTACTTTTCCTCAAAGCAACAAGATTTATACGTATTTTCCATTAAAAATTTTTGCTTTTAGAGTATAAATTTTAATTTTGCAAGCAAAATTCGCAAAAAAGAATGGGTTTATATTGGCGTAGAAGCACTAAAATTCTTCCAGGTGTACGAATTAACTGGAGCAAAAATGGACCAAGCATATCAATGGGACCTAAAGGAGCAAAGGTGAACATTGGCAAGCGTGGAACTTATGTATCTGGAGGCATTCCAGGTACGGGGCTTTATTACCGTCAAAAAGTGGGTGGAGGATCAAAATCAAATAGTTCTTCAACTACTGGAACAAATCCTCCAACCAATGCCACTACTCAGACAACATTTGGATTCTCAAAACAGGGTTGCCTTGTGTTCATTGTTGCGTCTGTAATTCTTTCGTTGCTACTTTCAAGCAACTTCATAACAGCTGCATTGCTTGCAGTAATTGCTGGATTATATTGGTTCTTCTTCATGTCACGAAAGAAGGCTTCTACTCCACAACCAAATACGAATGCGACACGACCTACGCAGCCTGTTCCAATTTCACCCCCATCTACACCAACTCCTTTTCAATCGGCTCCTTCGTCTAACGATATTGATGTAAAGGTTACTGTAGCCGAAGTTGAGCATCTTATTACTGAGATTGACAATACGACAGACAAGGTGAAACTACCATCAATCTACCGTAAGCTCATGTCAATCATCTATAAGTTGGAGAAAATAAATGGCGTTGAAATTAAAGGACTTCCGATTGATATAGCAAAGAAACGTATATTAGAGAACTACCGCAGACGCTTGAACTCTTAAAAATGTAGATTTATGCAATAATTATAGCCATAGTTATAATAGCCATCATATTATATTGGACTTGGGAAATTCTTCTCATGTTGTTTTTATTGTACGGAGTAGGAATAATTGCCAAATCTATATATAAAAGTTCGAGCACACATGCTGTACTTTACATGTATTTGTGGATAGTATATGGCGGATTTGCCTTCCTTCTTCTATGTTTACCAATTACACATGTGCGCTGGTTCAAAGGCGAAAGGACTTGGTTGGAAAAATTGTATAATACAGAGTATCTGTCTAAGCTAGAGGAAGATTGTGATAAATACATAGCATTTATTTTAGAAAACCAATTAAACGAATGTAAAATCCATCCATCTACAGAGAGATATAATCTGTATAATAGAATTGCGAGTCAAGATGCCGAGAATTTGTATCTTGATTTTCGTGTCGGAATGCTTGCTAAAACACTCTATGATATGAACAAGAACGAATATGACAATGATTACTACCAGTATTCATATATGTATCCAGAGATTTATAATAATAAATTCAAGAAGTACGAATTGCTTGATGGAGTGAATTTTATATTAGATGGTATTTTCGTAAGAAAAAGGTTACAAGGCGTTGTGTTACGTGACTCGGAGAGTAGTTCTGAAGACGGATGCTTTAAGGCGGAAAAGTTATCTAAGACAATAAGAAAGAAATTTGGAGATCCTATAGAGACCTCAAAAGATTCGGTTAATTATATAGCAAAGTGGTTGTTTGATGATAAGCATATTATAGTGGCCTCGATACGTGAATTTAATGGGAATGGTGGTGATGATACATATTATTCGTATTACAACGAGTTTCAACGCTTCACAGGCGTCATAATATATAATCCGCATTCCGTCATACCTTTAATCGAACAAGAAAAATTAGCACATAGAGAAGCTGCAAGAGTCGCAAAAGAATAGAAAAAGAAGAAGCAAGAACAAGCACGGGAAGCATTACTAAAACAACAAGAAGAACAAAAAGCTGTTCGTCAGAAAGAAATTGCAGATAGTATTTTTGCAGCAAAAAAGAAAAACGACATTCAAAATGGTTTCTAATAATTTTATAATGCATATAGTATCAGCGACTACAGCAATTATATCGCTGATATTACTTATGGCAACCGTATATTATGGTTTGTATGAACAATGGATTTATGCGGCAATTTGCATTGTCACCATCGTATTGGATTTCTACATCCATACGGCACCAGTAAATAAAATCAACAATAAATATAATAATAAACAGGCTAAGTCAAAGAAAACTACCAATCTAAAAGATTAGCGTTGGCCTCAACCTTTTCTTCTATATCGTCTGGTAAATTATAGAAGAAGTCAAAACCTGTGATACGTTCAACTTGGTCAATGCTATTAACATAACTTGACTGTGGATTGTTGCATGGATGATTTTTGTAGATAAAGCCAATAGCCTTTGGCGTGCCATTCATGCACAGAACCACCTTGAAGAATCCTTCAGGAACAGTCACTTTGTTAGGACCAATCGTTTCATGCTTACCCTTATACAGAATGGGGCCTGCAACAATGTAGATGTCACCATACTTGTTAGCCCAATTACGGCAAGTGATCTCCAACTCATTCCAATCACCACAGTTAAGATTATGATCCTGTGGACAAATATTTGTAAGGAAAAACGACTCCTTCATTGGTTCAAATCCCCATTTGTTGTCACCTGCGGGACACATGTGACCACGGTCATAACCAGAACCTTTGTAATCAACAAGTTCTGCTCGTGGCGCAGGCACCTCATCATCTACAATAAAGTTTGACAATCTCCTCTGATCACCATTTGTGTGGTCTGAAATTAAATGCCAAGCCACCCACTTCGGAATTTTATTCACCTTGTCATATGAAGTAGTATAAGCAGTCCTCTTTAGGATAAAATCGTTGTCAGAATAGGCCGGAACCTCCAAACCTTGATAATTTTGTTGGCTGATGCTTACGGATTCTATTGCATTTTGCGTTAAGATTGTTTGTTTTGCCACTGATGATTTCCGTGCATTTGCAAATATCCCAATTATTATCTGGTCTATCTTTCCTGGTTGACATCCAAACAAGGAAAAAGACATTATAGTAGTTAGGAGTAATCGTATCATAAATACATGCTTATTTTTGCCTAAGCGCAAAGTTATAAAAATTCACATAAAAACAGATAAAACTATTCATTTTTCTTTTCCAAAATAATACATGTTTCCCAAAGATAGAAAAATCAAAACTTACCAAACCGTAGAAGATAATGATTGCCTTATGGTTCAGAACCGAATGCATCACACAAAAAGACTAATAATAATCATAGAGTGAAGATGCTTTACTTGGTTCTAATTTGAGATTTTTCATAAGTCATTTCCTGTAAATGCTGATATTGTTCTTTCACCGCCCGATACATCGAATAATGTGCAAAGGATTCTTCCTTATACTTCACACTATTAACCGACGCAGTAACAGCCCACGTAACAATAATGACAACAAACACTACGACATATCGAAGTTTTATATGATGCCCACGTATAAACATCCCATTGATATTTGGTGGAATAATGGTTACAGGGCTTTTCAATTCATTGATTCTCGCAAGTATCTCATTCTGCCGCTTTAATATACAATCGGTATTAGCCTTGATATTCATGCGATTAAGATTATAATCGCAAACGTGCCGATAAAGATATTCAAGAAGTTTAGACTTTTGCTTGAATAAATCAATGAGTTTTGGAAACCATAGCGAAAACGGCAATGTGTTAGGCTGCTGTTGCCAGATATGTTTCTTGACCACAGACAAGGCTTCATTCCAGCAAGTACAGAAACTTTTGGCAATTCCTGTATAAATGGCCTTTTCATTGAAATCCGCTTTTACAGATTGTTCCGGTTTAGGAACTGTAGTATTCTGTTTTTCAATACACTTAGCTCCTTGATACTTTGGCGCAAATTCGCAAGATTTGCAGCTACTACATCTTCTTTCATTATCTTCTACGTTTTGAGGTTTTATAAAAAGGTTCGTTTCTTTGGTTATCCTTATCTTTATCGTTTCGCCATCCTTGTTCATTGTTGGTTCCTCCACCTCCTCCACTGGGAGTTATGGCTTGATGGGGTTGAATAATCAGCTCTGCTGTTATATTACCCAATGTAGCACAAAGGCTGTTAAAACTCAAATCACGGTCAAGTTTGGAACCAGCCATGCTATACTCATCCTGACAGAATGATATACCACGAATTTTATCAGAGTTCTCAGCATGATTAAAACGCATATCTATACCCAAGCCTTTGAGAATGCTAAAAAAGTCATTCCACGAATGAGAATTTGCTCGTGCATCAAGAACTGAAGAACGGAGATTATATTTCCGTAATTGATGAGGACGCAAACGGCTCTTATTTCTGGCTTTGCTATTTTTAGGAGCAAAGTAAAGTCCATACTCTTTAGTCAAAGTCCGACAGACTTTTGCATTGCGTATTCTTTCATTGCTGTCGGAAATGAGATTGCCTTTATTGTCTATCCGATTAAATACCAAATGACAATGAGGATGTTTCGTATCGTGATGCCGGGCTATGATATATTGAGTATTACGAATCCCCATTTGTTCCATCCATTTCTTGGCAATCTCCACCATAAGCGCATCCCCTTCTTCATTATCGGGAAAACGGCTAATATCTTGCGAAGAGAAAGCAAGTGATACGTGCTTCACAGGACTCTTTACTTTCGGGCGCATGGATGCTTGAAGGCAAAAAGAGTCGGCAATCAACTTATTACTAATGGCACATACTCCTTCGTGCGCTAAAAGTGTAGCGCATTTCTTCTTGTTCTTTTGGTCGTTGGCATAGTTTACAATACCTCCGAAATCAACTCTTGTTTTAATCTTCGCTATCATGACAGGTATTCTTTACTTGGGTGATAATTCTACTAACTTCCGAGATAATCGAAAAACATTGTTGTTTGACTGTTTCCAATCCATAGATGTGCATCTGATGGGCAATCTGATTGACATTATTGGCGATGCCGGAAAGGTCACGAATTGCCGATACCATTTCCGGACTGATACGTTGACAGACTTGACAATCCATTGCAGCCTGATGGCAAAATTCATTGACAGACAATCCTGCCTGTTCCGCTTTGGATTGGATATAAATGTAGTCGTTCTCAGTAAACATTACCCGAAAACATTTGGTACGTTTCTGATAGCTCGCCAACTTTGGGCGGCCACCAAGTTTCTTTTCCTTTATACTCATATTGATTCTCGATATTGATAAATTGCTTTTTTGAGAGTGGTAGTTCTATCGCTTGCGGCATAGGTTTTAGTGGCACTAAAACACAAACTTGCCACTCAAAAAATCTTCCTATATTTCCCTTGCTCTATTCGGCATAGCTTACCATCTTTAATAAAGGCTTCTATCCACTTGTTTGCCGTACTTCCATTCTCGCCCAAAGTTAAAACCGCCGCATCATAATCTTTCTTTGTGAAAGTGTCAGGCAACATATTATAAAGAGTGTTCCTTCGTGCATAAACGCCCGTCTCTTGCGAAGCGGTATTGAATCGCTTAGACTGATTTCCTGACAAATTCTGATAAATGAATACGGCATGATAAAGCAGGGTGTCGCAAATACTCATGGCTATGGAATAGTCAAACTTATGGCAAACCAATTGTACAGTCTCGTCAGAAGAAGATTTGTGAATCACATTATCCAAATGTCGGACAGCAGTCAACACCATCATTATACGATAAGCAATCAGTCCCATCCGTCTGACTACTCCTTGCATCTTGTTATCCACTTCGTCACAACATTCCTCATTCACCCGACTGAGATATTCAATAAAGTGTTCCTGTAAATCAGAGGGAAGAGAAAAGGAATAATTACCCTGCCGTACAAAATTCTCATGTAAATGGCAGAATTTATCTCCCAACAGTTTGAACATGGCATTCTTGGATTGAGAAACGTCACTTGTGGCAAACACATTTCTTATACCTCGTTTGAAGCGGATAATATAGAAACAAAAGCGACTCATCAATCCGTTCTCCGCATCAGGTATCAATCTTCTTACTTGCTCTGGAGTTCCAGCCAAAGCTACCGAAACTCTCGGATTAGCTACTTCGCAATACTCCCTGTCCTTGCGCCGACTCAAACTTACCAACTCATGGTGAAATGCCTTTCGCAACACATCGGAATAATTGCCATAGTCAGACTTCAAAGTCTGGCTTAATGTGTCTCCTTCCGATTCAAACAACAGCCCGATTCCGTCATTATCCCCCAATATCTTCAAGAAAGAACTTGCGCTACTATTGGCAGGAATGACGAGCATACGCATGGGCGGTTCTGTTGGCATAGTCATTTCATCAGTTTTCTTACCTTTGATATAAGCGCTCATCGCTTCTTTGTATTCCTGTTCCATCCGCTTTGAAAGTTCATGCAAATTACGGTTAATGGGAGCTACCAATTCCCTGCACAAGGTCAATGCTCCTTTTCCCATACCGGCATCTGCCACCACGAACAGATATAGATTCGGATAAACAATACGTTCATCGTACACGCCACAAACATTATGAAAGCAGACCGACAAACACACAATAGCCCCAATCAGTATCGTATCACGATCATCTACTGAAATGGAATTATTGACAACCTCATTTAGAAAGGGAGGAAGATGCTCAAACACACATTCAGGAAATACAGGAAGTTCTTCTTCTGATTTTATCCATTTACCCGTTTTTCCATTTTGGATATTTGGCAAAATGGATAAATGCTCTTTACTGAACGGAGCCAATGAGATTCCGGCTTGATTTGCCAAATGGAAGAAAGAACGGATAGTAATGCCTTGCCCTTTGGAGTGCAGACAATGCGTATATTGTTTATCCGTTTTTTCCCTTTGATAGGTAGGGTAAAACCTGCTGATGCGGTGATAATACTCCCGTCCGTTCTCTCCCAATCCATCCACAAGCGCAAAGCCCAACTCCACCCAATCTTTATAATGAGGAGCTATATCAATAGCACGCCGTTCTATCTCCCGAACAACACTTTCCACATCATCCTCCACCTTATTATATATAAGGGCAATACTTGGTGTATATGCCTGTTGTATTTCAGAAGGGACATTCTCCCAATCTTGGGCGGAAAATATTTTCTTCGACATCATCTTTGTATTTATGGTTAATATATGCTTGTGGGTCGTAGGATAAGAAGCATGAACGAGCCACATCACTGCCAGACATGTCCACTAATGGCAAACCTGTCGCTTTGATGCAGTTGGCAACAGCCTTAAAGTACCGGGAATGTTCCCAGCCTTTCAAGTCAACAGGTATTATCCACTTCAATCCATTACCGGATGGACTGACAAATAACAGTTCTGTATCAAAATACTCATGGTTGAGTAGTTGTTGTTTTAACTCCCCTATGTTATCCACATGATCGAAATCCAAACACATCAATCCTGAGTGCATAATCAGTTCCTTCTCATTACGCTTACGGAATAATCCCGAAAAGGTACAATAGTCAAAATGGGTGACCTTGTACTTTTTGGCTTCGAGAGAAGACTGCATCAGCCGCAGGGCTTCGGTTTGTGCTTGGGCATAATGCCCGATGATATAACGATACACATCCACAATACTTACCGCCCTTATTGGTTCAACGTTTTGAATGGGCTTGCGAAAGAATGAAAAACAATAGTCTGTCGTTTCCATCATCTGATAATCTTTTTAGATTCGACAAATCGTCTGGCTTCTTCCATTAAGTCATCCTGTGTCTTATGCGATTTGTTCTTCAACCAATCGTCAATCTCAGATTGCAGAAAAGCCAACGCTTTATTTATTTTATGTACGGGAATCTGTTTGGTTGATACCCATCCATAAACCGTTTGCTTGGCTGGATGCGATGGCAGATAAGCACAAAGCTCGTCTATATCCATCCACTTGGGTGAATTACTTGCTTGCTTATGCTGCAAGGCATTTACTTTGGTTTGTAGTGCTTCTACGGACTCAATCAGGTAGGACAACGCATTCGGCATTTCCTCCAATGAATTTACTTTATAGGCCATTTTTTCTTCGTATTAAAATTTATGCCGCAAAAGTATAGGGATGCTTATAGGTGCTAAATAGGTGCTTGACCGCCACCAATCAACCGCTCATTTACCACTGACAGATTTAAGTTTCATTAATACGAAAATTTATTGGGCAACATAATAAAAGGGGAATAAACGACTGTTTGGACTAACACATTCTTTACTGAACACCTCTATACTACAAAATACCCCTCAAAAAGTTGATGCTTCATGAGGGGTAAACGGTGGTAAGTATATGATTGGTATTACATAAGTCGTTGGTGCTCAATGGTGTATATAACCACCACAACCTATAAATCCAAATTTTCTATATGCAGTGTATTGGCGGCTTTCTCTTTTTGTTCGTTTACGATATGCGTATAAATCTGCGTGGTTTTTACGTTAGTATGTCCCATCAAAGACTTGATGGTGTATATGTCAACGCCATTTTCCAGCAACAGCGAAGCGTAGCTATGGCGGCCACAATGGAAGGTGATGTGCTTCTTGATACCGGATGCTTCTATCCAGACTTTCAACGGGCGAGAAATCCAAGAGGCATCAGTCAATCCTTCAAAAACAAGTGCTTCATCATCGTCTGGACGTATGCCGCATAGTTGAAGTGCTTGTTGAATGACAGGCTTGTAATCGGGCCTTTTTGTCTTTTGCTGAATTACGACTGCCTGCCATGTGCCCTTGCTTGTTTGCTGAATTTGTTTCCATTTCAAAGTTTGAATATCACTATGCCGCAATCCAGTGAGAATAGAGAACAAGAACGCACGTTTCAAAACATCATCCTTGCAAGGAGTATCAACCAACATCTGCACTTCATTCATGGTAAGCGCAACACGAGGTTTCTCTATGTTTGTTATTCCCTTTACTTTCGCACTTATATCAACGGTCAGATATTCATCAATGAATGCCTGTTTTAATCCGGCTTTGAGTATAGAGAAATAAGTCGATGCCGTGTTTTGTGAGATAGTACCTTTCTTATTCCCTCCCATTGGGGCACGGAGAAGGAACATCTTTATATCTTCAAGCAGTTTAACGGAAATCGCCTTGAATGGAATTGGCTGCCCTTGTGAATACATTTTCAATAATTCGCCTACACGCCTCCAGTTGACTATAATCGAATCGGAACTATTGGGATGACGTGTGCTTATAATACCATTGAAATACTTGATAAAATCCTGTTCGCTCCGCTCATTCTGTGCAGCGATTTCGTTTTCCTTATCAGTGTAAAGGATGGCACTATCGTATTCGTGTTGGCGTAACTTACGGACATTGTCAGCATAGATACAAGCCTCTTGGTCTATCGTTGAACGGCATTGGATAATCCCATTCAAATCACGCTTAGGCTTATAGTTGAATGTTCCATCTGGCAAAATACGTGCAATGGACGATTTGTCCCAAACAGGCGTGGATATAGTCCGGTTAATGGATTCCACCACATGGCTTGCCCGTTTAGAACCTCGCTTATAAACTGGGTATGATTCTATAATCAGATACCACTCTTCTTTATAATTCGACCTTCTGAGTTTGACGGTCACTTTGGTATTTGGTAATGCTTTCTTCATAACGACTTGTATAATTTATCAATTTCAGATTTGGGAACATAAACATAGTTACCGATTTGGCGTGTAGGAATAGAATGACGGCGTATGTGCTTAAATACACTGCTGTCATTGATATGGAATTTCTTGGCAATCTCTCCGATGGTATAACAATCTTTGGGTTCAAAAGACAATGCTTCCTTTTTTCTCTTTCTACTCCCTGCCTTTGTTTTGAAGTGTTCATCCATATACTGCCGACTAAGGCGTATCAGACGCTGACCAGAATTGTATGACGGTATCAAGCCTTGCCGTATCATACGATAAAGAACGTCTTTACCAATTCCGTAAATCAGCATAGCTTCCTTTACGGTTAGATACCCCTTGCAGGATGGTATTCGTCTAATCAGTGCTTGGCGTATCGCTTCTTTCTCTTTTGCGATTTGTCTTTTCTTATATGCTCTCTTGGAACAAGCAGGGCAACAATACTTCGACACTAATGTGGGAGGAGTAAAGATTTTACCACACTCCTCGCAACTTCTTTGAATGGTGTAATTTCCTCTTGGCATATTCTTCTCGTTTTAAATGGTTTATATCAATCTAAGTTGTACCTTATCGCCAAATAAGACGTGTCGCAAACATGTCGCAAATAAGAGATAAAAAAGCCCATAGAAAACGCATAGCAACCATGAACCCCATAAACACAAAAAGCGTGCAACTCATTGAGCTGCACGCTTTTGCTTATTGTTTATTATCTGTTTCCTTATCGGAATCATTTGACTTCTTCAAAATCCGCATCCTGAATATGTTCGTCCTGTCCACCGTTGGACTGACCACCACCGGCTTGTCCGGCATTCATATCAGGACCGGCTTGTGCACCACCTTGGGCACCGCCCTGAGCATACATCTCTGCACTTGCAGCTTGGAATGCAGTATTCAATTCGGCCATAGCACTGTCAATAGTTGCCAAATCCTGAGCCTTGTGAGCATCCTTCAGTTTTTGCAAAGCAGCTTCGATCGGAGCTTTCTTATCAGCAGGCAACTTGTCACCTAATTCTTTCAGTTGATTTTCAGTTGAGAAAATCATACTGTCAGCTTGATTTAACTTGTCGATCTTTTCACGTTCTTTCTTATCAGCTTCAGCGTTTGCTTCGGCTTCAGCTTTCATCTTTTCAATTTCTTCTTTGCTCAAACCACTGGAAGCTTCGATACGGATAGCTTGTTCTTTACCTGTAGCCTTATCTTTAGCAGATACCTTCAGAATACCGTTGGCATCGATATCGAATGTAACTTCAATCTGAGGAACACCACGACGAGCCGGAGCAATACCTGTCAAGTTAAACTGACCGATAGATTTATTCTGCGCAGCCATCGGACGTTCACCTTGCAATACATGAATGGTCACTTCAGTCTGGTTATCGGCAGCCGTAGAGAAAGTTTCGCTCTTACGTGCAGGAATCGTTGTATTAGCGTCAATCAATTTAGTCATTACACCACCTAAGGTTTCGATACCCATTGACAACGGAGTAACGTCCAACAACACCACACCCTTAATCTCATCTGTTAAAACAGCACCTTGCACAGCAGCACCTACCGCTACTACTTCATCCGGGTTAACACCCTTAGAAGGAGCTTTGCCGAAGAAGTCTTCAACTAACTTCTGAACAGCCGGTATACGTGAAGAACCACCAACAAGGATTACTTCGTCAATATCAGCATTATTCAAACCGGCATCCTGCATAGCCTTCTTGCAAGGTTCAAGACAAGCCTGAATCAAGCTATGAGCCAAAGATTCGAATTTTGCACGAGTCAAAGTCTTAACCAAGTGCTTAGGCACACCTCCTACCGGCATAATGTACGGTAAGTTGATTTCTGTACTTGTAGAAGAAGACAATTCGATCTTTGCCTTTTCTGCAGCTTCTTTCAGACGTTGCAAAGCCATCGGATCTTGAGTAAGATCGGCACCTTCGTCTTTCTTGAATTCTTCAACCAACCAATTAATGATTACTTGGTCGAAATCATCACCGCCCAAGTGAGTGTCACCGTTTGTAGAAAGTACTTCGAACACACCGCCACCGAACTCAAGGATAGAAATATCAAATGTACCTCCACCAAGGTCGAATACGGCAATCTTCATATCTTTGTGAGCCTTGTCAAGACCATAGGCCAACGCAGCAGCCGTCGGTTCGTTTACGATACGTTTTACTTCCAACCCGGCAATCTGACCAGCTTCTTTAGTAGCCTGACGTTGTGAATCCGAGAAATAGGCAGGAACTGTGATAACGGCTTCCGTTACTTCCTGGCCCAGATAATCTTCAGCAGTCTTTTTCATTTTCTGCAAAATCATTGCAGATATTTCTTGAGGAGTGTAAAGACGACCGTCGATGTCGACACGCGGCGTGTTATTATCGCCTTTTACCACTTTATATGGAACGCGAGCTACCTCTTTCTGTACCTGATCCCAATTTTCACCCATGAAACGTTTGATAGAAAAGATCGTACGTTTCGGGTTTGTGATAGCCTGACGTTTAGCAGGATCACCTACTTTACGTTCGCCACCGTCCACGAATGCAACGATAGAAGGAGTGGTACGTTTACCTTCACTATTTGCTATTACTACCGGTTCGTTTCCTTCAAATACGGAAACACATGAGTTTGTAGTTCCTAAGTCAATACCAATAATTTTTCCCATAATCTTTATACTTTTATATTATTATTATTCAAATTTCCTTTTGTCCGGCTGTTGTCTTATTCCTTATTTCTAAGGGTATCTTCCAAACGGACGACAATCTAAAAACAAACCGTATGCCAAAAGGAAATTACATTAGTCAGTGACATATTTTCTGCCAAAAAGACAGTTTTTAACTACATAGCTTGTGCAATAGATGCAAACATAACCCGCAGTTGACTCATACAACAAATGTAACTGACTCTGGTTCGATACGGAAAAATAAAATTATGTTTCTTCACGGGAAGATATAACAAACAGCCTTTCTCTCCCAACTGCCATACTGGCGGACCGTACATTTTTTATAGAAATTATAGAGTCTGTTTAAATTTTGCCCAATATTATTTTGAGAGGAAAATTCAAACAAGCCCTACATTTTATAATTAAGGATAGAGCCATAAGTACATAATACATCCAAGTCTGTAAATCAACAGACCCGGATACACATGCATTGCATATCCGGGTCTATCTCTTCTCTCCACTTGTGTAGAGCAAGATTATTTCTATATATAGTATTGACTACTTCTTGACAAGTACCAGTACCAATGTTCCATTTGCATCATACAGTCCGATACCGCCACCGGCAAGCTTACCAAAAGATTTCACTTCATTCAGTGCACCCATGATTTTTCCTTCTGTTTCCATATCGGGACAGGCCATCATGGTAGACGCCATACCCGGAAAAGAGATCGAAAGAGCATTTCCTTCTTCTGTTTTAAAACCGCCGTTTATCAGGTTACATCCTGCATTACCATGCACTCTCTGCTCTTTTACGTCAAAAGCAATAAAAGGCTGTTTTTCCATTCCTGTAGGAACGGCTTCACCATTCACATCCGTAATTTTCCACTCTCCCTGCAAATCCGCAACCTTCACATCGGCAGCTTTCTTTGCAAGGATAACAACCGGACGATTGGAAGCATTACAAAGAGCCATATTCTCTTTTCCCATTTTTTTATATCCTTTCACCTGTGCCAAGGCACCCAATACATTCTGTTCCAAAGTCATATCCGGACAGGCCATACGAGTACTCCCCAATGCCCCCAAATCAATGGTACCAGGTTTGGCATTCACATCAACCGAACCGATAATACGATTACAGCCACTATATCCGTACACTTTTCCAGTAGTGGTATCAAAGCCTATAAAAGGAAGTTGCTGACCCTGACCCGGCACGACAGCCGAACCGTTTATTTCAATAATATTCCATTCACCGTTCATAGAAGACAAAGAGAGGGCCTCTTTTGAAGAACGGCAAGAAAACATTACAAGTGCTGCACTTGCAATAAAAATAGAAACAATTACTTTTCTCATTATTCAATAACGTTTAAGTTAAATATCGGTGCAAATATATTGAAAATAACATAAAGTTCATACATTTGTCTAACAAATATCAACAGTCCGAGCCATTCAATAGTTCATTAACGCCTAATTAAAGATGAAAGAAACCATATTTATCTTACTTTTTATCATTCCGGGAATGATAACCATTACTGCTCAAAATGATTACATTGTGAAAACCTTTCAACAGACAGACAGTAATATGAGCGAAGAAGAGCGGTTTGTTGAAAGTAATTTTCCGTTAATAACCTTATGCAAATGGACACCGGGATTGAAATTCATGTTTATCCCCGATGGCAACGATCTGTTTGTACCTATCTTCAATTCTTATGAAACCGGAAAAGAGGCGGACAGCAGCAAACTTAAACACAGATTCTTTGAGTTTCAAGGTATCGAAGAAAAAGCAAAAGAGACTCATGTAGGCACCAATTATTCCACCCGTTTTATCTTTAGCTGTGAAGGGAATAAATACTATTATGAATTTAAGGGGCAGAGACTTGATGACATTTGTGAGCGGAATCCTCATGCCAGTATTAACGGACTGGTATATCTACCTGACGTAGACACTGCACGAAATTTACTTATCGGAAAAGTTGTTTACACAAACTTTACTACTGCACGGATAGATGACAGTAACAGTTATGCCGGTTATAAAACAATAACCATCCCCAAAGATGAGAAAGTAACCATTACAAATATCGGAGTCGGAAGTAAATCACATCCCGTAAAAGTGGTTTTCGAAGATACGGCAGGCAATTCATACTATACTGAAGTAGCCCTGTCGAGAACAAACTCCGGAATGGATAAATCCGACTTTCAGGCAGAGAAGAAAATGAAATATTTTCCGAATGCATTTTCTTTCAATAACCGACAAACACTAACGGCAGAGAACTTAAAAAACAAATACACGGGTATGGCTGTTTATCCCAAACAGACAATGAGTGTGAAATGTTTTATAAATGTAGACGGAAGGAAAACAGAAAATCAAGTACGCTTATTACGTTACACTTCACTGCATATAAAAGATATTGAGATAAAACTCCCTGAGACAAAAGCAAAATTAACTCTTGAAGATGTAAACGGAAGTATTTTTGAACTTGAAGTTGATTTGAAATATGACATTATTACCAAAAATGAAAACTATATAGAAGATCTACTGGCTTTTGGAGATATCCGTAAACAGTATCCACATACCACAGAGGAGAACTGGAAGCTCATTTCTCAAGGCGAAGTGCAAGAGGGAATGACAACCGATGAATGCCGTCTGGCACTCGGCAATCCCATCCAGATAGAATTCAAACAAGACACCCGGTTCGAGACTTGGCTGTATGCACGGAAAATGCTGGAATTCGAAAGCGGACGGTTACTTCGTTATAAATAAATAAGGAAAGTAGGAACGGTTTTCTGAAAATAATGCCGTATATTTGTTCCATAAACAATTCTTAAATTCTTAATTTTAAATTCTTAATTAAAGAAATGGGTAGAGTTCTTATTATCGGTGCGGGCGGTGTAGGTACCGTTGTTGCACACAAAGTGGCACAAAATGCCGATGTATTTACTGACATCATGATTGCCAGCCGTACTAAATCCAAATGTGACGATATAGTAAAAGCAATTGGCAATCCCGATATAAAAACGGCTAAAGTAGACGCAGATAACGTAGATGAACTGGTAGCTTTGTTCAATGACTTCAAACCGGAAATGGTAATCAATGTTGCCCTCCCCTATCAAGATCTCACCATCATGGAGGCCTGCCTTAAAGCCGGAGTAAACTATCTGGACACAGCCAATTATGAGCCTAAAGACGAGGCTCATTTTGAATACAGTTGGCAATGGGCTTATCACGAACGTTTTAAGGAAGCCGGATTGACAGCTATTCTCGGTTGCGGTTTCGATCCGGGGGTAAGTGGTATTTATACAGCCTATGCGGCAAAACACTACTTTGATGAAATACAATATCTGGATATCGTTGACTGTAATGCCGGTAATCACCACAAGGCATTCGCTACCAATTTCAATCCGGAAATCAATATTCGCGAAATTACTCAGAATGGCCGTTATTATGAAAACGGCAAATGGGTAACCACCGGCCCGTTGGAAATTCACAAAGACCTGACTTATCCGAACATCGGTCCGCGTGATTCATATTTGCTCTATCACGAAGAGCTCGAATCATTGGTAAAACATTTCCCCAGTATTAAACGCGCCCGATTCTGGATGACTTTCGGACAGGAATATCTGACGCACCTGCGTGTAATCCAAAACATAGGTATGGCCCGTATCGATCCGATTAATTACAATGGCGTAGAAATCATTCCGCTACAATTCCTCAAAGCCGTTTTGCCTAACCCACAAGATTTAGGTGAGAACTACGAAGGAGAAACTTCCATCGGTTGTCGTATCCGTGGTTTAAAGGATGGAAAAGAACGAACTTACTACGTATATAATAACTGCAGTCATCAAGAAGCCTACAAAGAGACGGGAATGCAGGGAGTAAGTTATACTACCGGTGTGCCGGCCATGATCGGTGCCATGATGTTCTTCAAAGGTGAATGGAAACGTCCGGGTGTAAACAATGTGGAAGAGTTTAATCCGGATCCGTTTATGGAACAACTAAACAAACAGGGATTGCCTTGGCATGAAGTGTTTGATGGTGACTTAGAGCTATAAGAATGGATTTCTATCGATTATTAAAACTATTCGGTAAACTGAAAAGTCCCAAAGCAAGACTCCTCGGGTTGTATGTAATGCATACGGCCCGAAGAAGATATATAGGAATATATCTGGATCCGGTATTAAGTTGTAACTTCCGTTGTAAAATGTGTTATTTCAGCGATGAGGAAAAAAGAAAAGAGATGCATGGCATACTCTCCGAACAGGACATGGAGACCATTGCCAAAGCTCTTTTTCACCGCGCATTAAAGTTGCAGATAGGATGTGGTGCCGAACCCAGTCTTTACAAAAATCTGACTGGTATCGTTCGTTTAGGCAAACAATACAATGTGCCATACATATCACTCACAACCAATGGTAATCTGTTGACAAAGGAACAATTATTCAGCATGGCAGAAGCCGGTCTGGACGAAATTACGCTTTCTACACACGGTATCCGTAAAGAAACGTACGAACATTTAATGACGAACGGCAAATATGATCTTTTTCTGCAACTGCTGGATAATTTGAAAGAGGTTAAAAAACAATACCCGGACTTCAGAATTCGCATTAACTATACGATGAATGAGGATAACACCGAAGAGTTGAAAGATTTTTGGAAAGTATTCGGAGATATCCCTCTGAACATCCTGCAGCTGCGTCCTGTACAGGAAATAGGCAATAGCGAGTATCAGAACTTCAGCCTTCAGAAAATATCCGAATTGCTCGACAGTGTAGTCAATCCGTTAGTAGAAGAATGTAAACGAAAAGGAATCATCTGCATGGCTCCTGAGCATAAGAACCTACAAATACTGGAACAGGAAACACCGGATAAAGATAAAACGTTTGAAGAACTGACTTACTGTTATGTATCGGCTCGCTCGTGTTGGAATGAAGATTTCGATTATCATACAGAGACTTTCGAATCTTACTGCCGGCGAAAACGAATGGGGAAGTATATATTGCAAAAGTTATTTTCCAGAACAGAGAATAAACTGGATAAACCCAAACATGTGACGAGAAAGATGAACTATTCAGTAAAATAAACCTTATTATAATTATGGGATTAAAGGTAGGAGATAAAGCTCCCGAATTATTAGGAGTAAACGAAAATGGCGAAGAAATACGCCTGAGCAGCTATAAAGGAAAGAAAGTCGTGTTGTATTTCTATCCTAAAGATAATACCTCCGGATGTACCGCACAAGCTTGTAGCTTACGTGATAACTATTCGGAACTGCGTAAGGCCGGTTATGAAGTTATCGGCGTAAGTGTAGATGACGAGAAGTCACATCAAAAGTTTATTGCGAAAAATAATCTCCCTTTTACACTGATTGCCGATACGGACAAGAAATTAGTAGAACAATTTGGAGTATGGGGAGAAAAGAAACTGTACGGACGTGCATACATGGGGACATTCCGTACTACTTTCCTTATTAACGAAGAAGGAATCATAGAACGGATCATTACCCCGAAAGAGGTTAAAACCAAAGAACATGCTGCACAAATTCTACAATAAATAAAAAAAGCATTAACCATACATCGTAAACAAGTAAATTGTAAATAGAAAAATGGCAAAAAAAGATGAACTTAATTTTGAAACAGATAATAATATGGCATCAAGCGAAAAATTAAAAGCCTTACAGGCTGCCATGGACAAGATAGAAAAGAGCTTCGGTAAAGGTTCTATCATGAAAATGGGTGACGAAGTTGTTGAACAGGTAGATGTGATCCCCACCGGCTCTATCGGGCTGAATGCGGCATTAGGCGTAGGTGGCTTCCCCCGTGGAAGAATAATTGAAATCTACGGTCCGGAATCTTCCGGTAAAACGACTCTGGCTATCCACGCCATTGCTGAAGCACAGAAAGCAGGAGGTATCGCAGCATTTATCGATGCAGAACACGCTTTCGACCGTTTTTATGCAGCCAAGTTAGGCGTAGATGTAGACAATCTTTTCATTTCTCAGCCGGACAATGGAGAACAAGCATTGGAAATAGCCGAACAACTAATCCGCTCTTCTGCAATCGACATTATCGTAGTAGACTCGGTAGCTGCTCTGACTCCTAAAGCAGAAATTGAAGGTGATATGGGTGATAACAAAGTCGGTTTACAAGCCCGCCTTATGTCGCAAGCATTACGCAAACTGACTTCTGCCGTAAGTAAAACCCGCACAACTTGTATCTTTATCAACCAGTTACGTGAGAAAATCGGTGTAATGTTCGGTAATCCGGAAACAACAACCGGTGGTAATGCACTGAAATTCTATGCTTCCGTACGTCTGGATATTCGTGGTTCACAACAAATTAAAGATGGAGAAGAAGTTATCGGTAAGCAAACTAAAGTAAAGGTTGTAAAAAACAAAGTAGCACCTCCTTTCCGTAAAGCAGAATTTGATATCATGTTCGGTGAAGGCATCTCTCATTCCGGCGAGATCATTGATCTGGGAGCAGAGATGGGTATCATCAAAAAAAGCGGTTCATGGTACAGCTATAATGATACCAAACTCGGACAAGGACGTGATGCAGCCAAACAATGCATTGCTGATAATCCGGAACTGGCTGAAGAACTGGAAGCATTGATATTTGAAAAGCTGAAAGAACACAAGTAAATTATAGAAATTAAAAGAGTTAAGGCTGTGCTGTATACCGGTTTATATTCCGTTATCAGCGCAGCTTTATTTTTTATTTATAGAATATTTTTCTTTTCTTTGTAACAACATCTACCGGATTACGTCTTACTGGTATAAACACATTGCTACTAAAAAGCCCATGGACGCTGAGAGTTTTAAAAAAGAATTTCTACCTCTTCACCGCAAACTTTACCACATAGCCTACCGGCTATTGGAAAATGAAGCCGATGCCGAAGATCTGGTACAGGAAGCTTACTTAAAGCTATGGGATAAACGGGAAGGATTGGCAATCATCAGTAATCCGGAAGCATTCAGCGTGACACTCGTTAAAAATATGTGTTTTGATCTTTTACGCTCAGGAAAATATACTGCCAATAAACAAACAGTAGAGTTAAACGGTATCCATTATACCTGTCCGGCAGATGATATGGAAACCCGGGATGAAGTCCGGCAAGTAAAAAACATCATAGCGCAACTGCCCGAGCAACAACAAAAAGTGGTCATACTCAGAGATGTAAAAGAATGCTCGTATGAAGAAATAGAACATATTACCGGGCTAAATTCCATAAATATACGTGTGCTACTATCAAGAGCAAGAAAAAGAATTCGTGAACAATTTAATAAACTGAACAACTATGAGAGTCGAAGAAATTGAAAGGTTACTGGCCGAATTTTACGAAGGAAATACCAGCGAGAACCAAGAAGAAAAGTTGAAGAAATACTTCGAAACACAGAATGTCCCTGAACATCTGGAAAAAGATAAGAGATTATTTCTTTGCTTTCATAAAGATGTACCCGTGGAAGTACCCGCAGCGCTGGAAGACAAATTAAGCCGGATGATCGACACGAAAGAACAAGAGGAAATACACTTTTTCCGTAAAAATAAATCAAAGCGCAATTGGCGCTGGGTTGGTGGAATAGCTGCCAGCATAGTATTGTTGTTCGGACTCGGGTACAGTATCAGTAACATAAGCGACACAATGGAGAAACCTAAAGAAACCTTTACGGATCCGGAAGTGGCTTACGAAGTACTACAGGCCACCTTAATGGAAGTTTCTATGGGATTGAACAATGGAGTAGATGAAATGATAGACACTCAAAAAGATATCAGAAGAACAAACAGAGAGATAAAAAAGGATCTACAATTACAATAGAACAGCATTAATGATTATGAAAACGAACAGATTATTCCTTGCAGGCGTATTATTACTACTGCCACTGCTTTGTCAGGCACAAGGCCTGTTTGCCAAATACAGTGACATGAACAACGTGTCATCGGTTTACATCTCCAAAGCGATGATAGAGATGAATCCGGAACTATATACCAAAGACGTCAATGTCGGGAAACTTGCCAAACAATTAGAGTTGGTACAAATACTCTCCACAATGGATAATGGTATAAAAAGAGAAATGCGGCGGGATATTGAAAGCGTAGTGCGTGCACAAAAATATGAATTGCTGATGAAACAAAAAGGCATCGTTTCGCGTATGGCTTTTTATGTAAAGCGTAAGGGGGAAACCGTACAGGATCTCATTATGGTAGTCGATGGTGCCGCTACGTTAAAATACGTCCGGTTAGTAGGCGACATGACCATAAAAGATATTCAGAATATCATGAAATCGCAAAAGACAAGTGACAATACCTACTTCAGCATTCCCACCCATGAAATCAATAATGCATTCAAAGAAATCAGCATAGCCCTCGGCGAACTAAAAAAGATAGAAGGCATCACTGAGCTGAAAGATTTAAAGAAGGAAATGAAAAAACTTCAAAAAGAGACAGAAGAGATGGGATTATCGTACATTATCTTCTAAGAATATTGATTTTTCAGTATACTGAAACGATTTGATTCTTCTTATTGGAACTGCTTGATTCTTCTAACCGGAACGATTGGTTTCAAGCGTTTGAAACTCTTCGTCCCAATTCATCGGAACAAAATAAGACTTATTCTCCCCAAACATATAAAACCGAATAAGGTTTCGCATGTCTGTAGAACATACAAAACCTTATTCGGTTTTTAATTATTCCTATCGGAATCCATGCTATATAAATGAATACAACTGTATGATTTTTAGAACCAATAAATGTAGGCTAATGTACTACAGCTGATAACCACCCACAGCAATACTCCCTGGACCAAAGGTTTAAGGCCAACTGATTTCACAACATCAATAGACAAGGAAGCACCAATAAAAAACATGGTTATAGTCAGAGTTTTGCGTGCCAAGCCATTAATAGCGGCACCTACCTCCGGAACACTTCCCAATAGATAAGTATTCACAATCATAGCCAATACAAAAAAGAAAATAAACCAAGGAATGCTAATCTTCTGCCCTTTACTTTTGAAAATAAACGAAGTGGCAAATGCCATTGGAATAATCCAAAGGGCACGTGTCAACTTAATGGTAGTCGCCACTTTCAAGGCTTCCTCTCCATATGCCGCACCGGCTCCTACCACCGAACTCGTATCATGAATGGCAATGGCAGCCCATGTCCCGAATTCATGTTGACTCATACCCAAAGCATGGCCTATTACCGGGAAAATGAACAATGCAATAGCATTCAAAATAAAAATAGTGGCTAAAGCAACAGACATTTCGCTATCATTAGCTTTCACTACCGGCCCTACCGCAGCAATAGCGCTACCACCGCAAATAGCAGTACCCGAACAGATTAAATAAGAAGTATTACGGTCTACCTTCAATAATTTACGTCCGATAAACCAGCCAATCACCAAAGTTCCTATTACTGAGATAACGGTAAATTCCATACCTTCTTTACCGGAGGCAAGTGCTGAATGGAGATTCATACCAAACCCCAAACCTACTACGGAATATTGCAACAAATATTTAGAAGTCTTCTTATTAAATTTCGGATGTGCCTGCCCGCAAACCAATGCAAAAGCCAATCCTAAAAACAAAGCCAAAGGAGGAGTAACCCATGCCGAAAAAGCTTGCATGCCCGGAATATAATCCAATAATAAGAAAAAAGTTAAAATCGAAAGTAAGGATACATAGACAATTTTATTATTCGTCTTTAATGTTCTTGTAATAGCTGACACCATATCTTTATTGTTTAATTATTTTTTCGAGTGCAAAGATACGGTTACTTTATGGCATGCACCAATTGTTTCTATTTATGCACTATAACCTTTGGTTATAGTGCATAGCAAACTGCATAAACACCTGTGGTAATCCTCCCTCCTGCCCTTGCTGATGAACAAAACAAAACTCACGTAACATCTGCATCTCTTTTATCTCAACGACACGGAAATTACCGGAAGCCAATTCTTTATAAATAGAACGTATAGATACAATACCCATACAATCCGTGTTTTCCAGAAATAATTTTATACTCTCTGTACTGCCGAGATACATCAACACATTGAGGGAAGAGAGTTTAATGCTATGTTGGAGCAGTGCACGTTCAAACACGTCGAGAGTACCCGAACCACGTTCACGAAGGACAAGAGGAATATGCTGCAAGTCTTCGGGAGTTATTTCATCCGGCAAGGAAAGTTTGCTTTGAGCATGTACGATGGCTACTAACTCATCATCAAGGAAAGTAGTATATTTCAAATTGGGCAAGCGAAAAATCCCTTCCACCAATCCCAAATCAATCCGGTGTTCCTGCAATGCAGTCTCTATTTCACGGGAATTACCGTTCAAGAGAGACAGATTCACCTGTGGAAATTTACGGATAAAATTTCCTAATAAAGGTGGCAGCACGTATTGGGCTATCGTGGTACTGGCACCAAGTTTCAACTCACCGATATAATCGCCGTGCAAAAGATGCATTTCATATTCCAGACGTTTGTAAGCATCAAGAATACGTTCACTATGTTCCAATAACAATTTTCCGGCTTCTGTGAGAGATATTTTATTTCCCTGACGGTCAAAAAGTCTCGCCTGATAACAGGCTTCCAATTCTTGAATATGTTTGGTTATGGCCGGTTGGCTGACAAAAAGCTCTTGCGAGGCTTTTGTAAAACTGAGATTCTTTGCTACGCTTTGAAATACTTTTAAACGGAAATCGGACATATGAATAATGATTAACGATTAATAACAGGACGAACCACAAGAAGCGATTCTCTTATAATTCATCCCCTTTGATACCCAAAGCCTGCATTAACGGGAATGCCAGCATTTCCCAATGATACTCCACCACTCCGTCAGGTTCACTCATACGGAACTGAATAACCTCTTTTTCCTTCACGGCATTCAAGGCGATTCTCACCTTATCTCCATATTCTTCATTAAAAGAAATCACAATAAGCTTCTTCACATCTGCCGAATCCGATACTATTCCCAACAAATCAAGAAACAGTTCTTCGCGGGTCACCATTTCTTCACAAGGAACCCCGGCGAAAGAAAATTCACCGAACTGGCTTGAAAAAGCAACCCCGTTCAGTTCTTCTTTCAGATCTGCCGGTTTGCAAAACAGCAACTTAGAAGAATCTTTATCATACACAAACAGCAACTGTGCCTTGTTATCCCCCTCACTAATGCCGGCATCCAACGCCAGATAAGTAGTCAACAATGATAAATCAATTTCCCGTAAAGGCCGATTCAGCATTTTCTCAAAATAGCTTTTTAAATCCGAAATTACATAATTCAAGAATGCGGCATCAATCAGCATAACAATCTCAGGCAATTTTATCTTTTTATCCATAAAAATTATTCCATTATAAAATCCGTATATTGAGGGATAAAGATACAATAAAGCTTTTATACACGCATCATCAATCTTCTAAAAGTTTAGGCAGTATGCCCCGACTGTATAAATAATCATATCTCCATGTCCCAATCATAAAGATAGTACAGAGACAATTATCCCCCTCAAAAGCTCTATATACCCTATGGATATAAAGCAGACATTTTGTCAACTAATTATATAATTTTACTGAAAAAATGGCATATTATATGTATTGGCAAATCTTTTGCGCCCCCTTTAGTGTTATTGAAAACGTGAAAATAAGAAAGGAGATTATAAGATATGAACTTTAACAACTTTACCATTAAATCCCAGGAAGCGGTGCAAGAAGCCGTAAACTTGGTAAAAGCCCGGGGGCAGCAGGCCATTGAACCGGCTCACTTACTGGCAGGGGTAATGAAAGTCGGTGAAAACGTAACCAACTTCATTTTCCAGAAGTTAGGAGTGAACGGACAACAAATTGCGCTGGTTGTCGGCAAACAGATAGATTCATTACCGAAAGTATCCGGTGGAGAACCTTATTTGAGCAGAGAATCGAATGATGTGCTTCAGAAAGCAACACAATATTCAAAAGAAATGGGCGATGAATTCGTTTCACTCGAACATTTATTATTGGCGTTACTGACTGTAAAAAGTACCGTTGCCACCATTCTGAAAGATGCAGGAATGACAGAAAAAGAGTTACGCAGTGCCATCAACGAATTGCGTAAAGGCGAAAAGGTGACCTCACAATCAAGTGAAGATACTTATCAATCACTTGAAAAATACGCCATTAACCTGAACGAAGCAGCCCGTAGCGGTAAGCTCGATCCCGTTATCGGACGTGATGAAGAGATACGGCGTGTGCTTCAGATATTAAGTCGCCGTACCAAAAACAACCCCATACTTATAGGTGAACCGGGTACCGGTAAGACAGCTATTGTAGAAGGGTTGGCCCATCGTATATTAAGAGGTGACGTACCCGAAAACCTGCGTGACAAGCAAGTGTACTCACTGGATATGGGTGCATTGGTAGCAGGTGCAAAATATAAAGGTGAATTCGAAGAACGGCTGAAGTCGGTAGTCAATGAAGTGATGAAATCCGATGGAAATATCATCCTGTTTATTGATGAAATTCACACGTTAGTCGGAGCAGGTAAAGGAGAAGGGGCAATGGATGCCGCCAATATTCTTAAACCGGCTTTAGCACGCGGTGAATTACGGGCAATCGGTGCCACCACCCTCGATGAGTATCAAAAATATTTTGAAAAGGATAAGGCATTGGAACGTCGTTTCCAGATCGTACAAGTGGATGAACCGGACACACTCAGTACCATTTCCATCCTACGTGGATTGAAGGAGCGTTATGAAAACCACCACCATGTACGTATCAAAGACGATGCCATCATTGCTGCCGTGGAATTAAGCAACCGGTATATCACCGATCGTTTCTTACCCGATAAAGCGATCGACCTGATGGATGAAGCTGCCGCCAAACTCCGTATGGAAGTAGATTCCGTCCCGGAAGATCTGGATGAGATATCACGCAAAATCAAACAATTAGAGATCGAGCGTGAAGCTATCAAACGTGAAAAAGATCAACCGAAACTGGATACGATAGGCAAAGAAATCGCCGAATTGAAGGAACAGGAGAAATCTTACAAGGCCAAATGGCAAAATGAAAAATCACTGATGGATAAAATCCAGCAGAATAAAGTAGAAATAGAAAACTTGAAGTTCGAGGCAGAAAAGGCAGAACGTGAAGGAGATTATGGAAAAGTAGCGGAAATCCGTTATGGAAAGCTACAAGCATTGGACAAGGAAATCACAGAGATACAGGAAGAATTGAAGCTGATGCAAGGCGATTCGGCTATGATCAAGGAAGAGGTGGATGCCGAAGACATCGCCGATGTAGTATCCCGCTGGACCGGTATTCCGGTAAGCAAAATGCTCCAAAGCGAAAAAGACAAGTTGCTCCATCTCGAGGATGAACTTCACGAACGTGTGATTGGTCAGGATGAAGCTATTGCTGCCGTTGCTGATGCCGTACGTCGTAGCCGTGCAGGATTACAAGACCCGAAACGTCCGATAGGTTCATTCATATTTCTCGGTACCACCGGTGTAGGTAAAACAGAATTGGCAAAAGCACTCGCAGAATTCCTGTTTGACGACGAGACGATGATGACCCGTATCGACATGAGCGAGTATCAGGAGAAACATAGCGTTTCCCGTTTGGTCGGAGCCCCTCCGGGATACGTAGGATATGATGAAGGCGGACAATTGACGGAAGCGATCCGACGTAAACCATACTCCGTGGTATTGTTCGACGAAATTGAGAAAGCCCACCCGGATGTATTCAACATTCTGCTACAAGTGCTGGATGACGGGCGACTGACGGATAATAAAGGACGCGTGGTCAACTTCAAAAATACCATTATCATCATGACTTCCAATATGGGTAGTTCCTATATACAAAGCCAGATGGAAAAACTGAATGGTTCCAATAAGGAAGAGGTAGTTGAAGAGACTAAAAAGGAGGTAATGAACATGTTGAAAAAGACAATCCGTCCGGAATTCCTGAACCGTATTGACGAAACCATAATGTTCCTGCCTTTGACAGAAAAAGAGATTAAACAAATCGTTCTGTTACAGATTAAAGGTGTTCAGAAGATGCTTGCAGAAAACGGGGTAGAACTGCAACTTACAGACAATGCCATCAATTTCATAGCACAAGCCGGTTATGATCCCGAATTTGGTGCACGACCTGTAAAAAGAGCCATCCAACGCTATCTGCTAAACGACCTGTCCAAAAAGTTACTTGCGCAGGAAGTGGACCGCAGCAAAGCGATCATAGTCGATGTGGCCGGAGACGGATTATCTTTCCGTAACTAAACAAGAAGTAAATTCACTATCAAATGCCGATATGCCACTGAGCATACCGGCATTTTTCGTATAAAACACTCAATATATAAATCTTCGTACAGCTACCTCACAGACAGGATGAAGCAGTACAAGTACATATGCACCATGTTTCGGAAGTTGCATCATCAAAGATTGCTGTGGGCATTGTTCTTTCGCTTGCAGATTTCCATGATCGTCATACAAATAAACCATTGTATCTACAAACAGACCATTTAGTTGCAAAACTCCTTTTTCGGTGTCCAGCAGGAGTTCGAATGTTTTATTAAACCGTTTATTCATACTTTATTTTGTCCGCCTCTCAGCCCCTCAAGAGATCTTTATGTATAAAAAAGCGTGGGAACTGTTGCCATTATCGTACTTGAGGCTCTGGACTGCCACTATTCAAATAATGTACAACAACCCACGCCCAGTACTATATATTTTCATATACAGCAGAGCATGAGCGCTTGTTAGCATTATTCCTGAATAGTGAAATTGTCCAGATTTCAAGTACAGAATAATATCGTAAACGCCTTTGTTCTAATTTGTTATTTTATCCTATCGCCTGACACTTCAGATGCCGAAGGATTGCAACAAAGATAAGTAAAAAAGCATTGAATCTTACAAAAGAAAGCCCAAAATATTCCTGCAAATACATAGTACAGAGAGAACAGAGAGTATTTTCTTTTGTTTTGAACTTACCAATAAAAAAACAAAAAGCGTGATAAACATCCTCAATGACATTTATCACGCTCCTATATTTCAACACTTTACAATCCGGCTTATTCTTCCGTCTCTTCTTTTGCTTCTGTTTCTTTAAATTCTGTAATTCCGTTGGTAACAAGAATATTATACCATAGAATCAACTTCTTGATATCGTTCACGTAAACTCTGTCCCGATCAAAATCCGGCAATACTTCTGCCAGATAAGAACGCAGTTCTTCAGAAGTTGCTTTCTTCGGATCAATAGAAGCAACTGCTGCGTTCTCTTTCTCCTTGATTGATTCAAGCACATCACGCAAAGGCACCTCAGCATCATTCGTATACATTGCAATATCTGCCAATGAAATAATCTTCTCGTTGCCATAAGCCGGAAAACGTTTCTTTTCAGCACTGATAGATTCTACAATCAGCATATTCTTTCCCTGTGAAATGAGTTTATATAATCCCGGCTTGCCGGAAATTGACAAAATAGTCTTCAACATAATATATTCAGTTTTTTATTATTGATTATTTTTTCGGTTGGCAAAGATAGTGTAAGCCGAAGACAATACAAAATAAGCTCGCTTATTTTTATTGCTGAGACAGTAGCTATTTTTCTGAAAGGTAATCCGTTTTTTTAGATAGCAAAGAGATTAATTCCAAAACCTGCGGGATGAGCGGCATGTCATCATCATTCACAATTACAAAATCAGCCTGCTTACGCTTTTCCTCATCGCTCATCTGACTCTCAATACGTTTCACTATAAGTTCACGCGAAGAGTTATCCCGGCATATCGCCCTCTGTATCCGTATCTCTAATGGAGCATAAACCATTACTATCACATCTACCTCACCTGTAAATCCCGATTCTATCAAAATCGCCGACTCCATTCCCACTATAGGAAACAGTGCCCGTTTCTCCACCCACTTACGGAAATCCTCTTTCACCCGCGGATGAATAATTCCATTAATTTGCCTGGCATGATCCGGATGTCCGAAAAGATAGGAAGCCAAAAGCGGTTTATTTAAAGCACCGCCTGCAAATACCTTTTCTCCCAGTAAAGAAGAGAGTCCTTTCTTTATATACGGATCAGTATTTGTCAAACGTTTAGACTCGACATCAGCTATATAAACAGGAATCCCCATCACTTCCAGCAATTGCGAAACGACACTCTTTCCACTGCCAATTCCACCTGTTATACCGATTTTAATACTCATTGGGAGATACTTGTTCAATCAGAAAATCTACTTTTTCGGGTACAATACGAATAATGTGACTTACGTCCCGTGGAACAGACTTGAGCTTCACGGTATATTTATTCGATCCTAACTTCAGTAATTCTTCATAAGATACATTTATCATGAAATTACCGGCATCGACTTTATCAAACCTCCCCAAACCGATCTTAAAGGTAATCTGCACCTTCGACGGGAAAGTGCGCAAAACTTTATCTGCCGGGAAATTGACTCCATGCAAAGGCACTTCAACCGTTTTTTCCGTATAAATATCTACCGGTAAAGTTAAATCTACCGCACCTGGCACAAACTTGGCCCCCTTTACTCCTACGAGAGAAACATGATAAGTCAGCGTATCTGCGATATCATTCAATTCGACCTTTTGCGTGTATGCAGTCGTTATCGTATCGAGAATATTGGCAGGTGCATAAACCAGCACAGAATCAGGAGAATAAATCGTATCGGAAATATAATATTGACGGCTTGCAGTTACCGTTCCCCGCATCTTCACCGGCACCTGTTTAGACTTTCCGGTAGAATAAATATACTCCAACGTATCCGGTTTCACCGACAGCAAACGAGTAGACACATTAAGCTGGCTCATGATCTTTTTCTCAAACTCTGAAGCATATATCCTCACATGATTATCCCGTCCGCTATAATCAGCAAAGTCAAGATTCACCGGAAAGAAACTCTTCCCGAGCATATAATTCAGCAAGACAGTTCCTCTATCCTTTACTTTAACACGCAGTTCCGAAGACGGTTCCGAGGTTATAACTACATTATTGGGAACCCCTTTCAAGCGGACAGGAATAGAAAACTCGGCTTCATAATCGCTATTTAATGTTTGCAAAAGCCAGAATCCTCCGGCAATAAAGAAAAAAAACAAAAAGATTAAGAATTCTCTGCTCTTATCACTAAGCAGAAAATTCTTAATCTTTTCAGATAGTTCTAAATAAATAGACTTTATGTCCCTACGTTCGAACATAGGCTTATTTATATTATAACTTATTTAGCAGGTTGCTGGCTTGCAGCAGATGCATCTGCAAAAATAGAATTCTTATCTATCTTAATCTTTACGTTAGATGCAATTTCAAGTACGATATGATCGTCGTTAATTTCTTTGATCACTCCATGTATTCCCCCAGCAGTAATAACCTTCTGGTTTACTTGAAGAGATTTACGAAAGTTAGCAATTTCCTTTTGTTTTTTATTCTGCGGACGAATCATAAAGAAATACATGATAACAAACATTGCTATCAGCATAATCCACATCAGGCTTCCGTCGGGACCTGCAGCAGGAGCTTGCAGTAATACAGTCAATAAATTCATAAATAATTTCGTTTTAGTTTTTTAATCTATAAGAGCAAAGGTATCAGTTTTTTGTCAACTTACCTTCTTTTTTCAATTGATTAACAATTCCATCCAATGTTCCATTGATGAAACTACCACTCTTAGCCGTACTGTAAAGCTTAGCAATTTCTACATATTCATTTAACGAAACACTGACCGGAATGTTCGGAAAACTTAGAATTTCTGCCAAAGCCGTCTGCATAATAATTACATCCATAAATGCTACACGGTCCAAATCCCAGTTTTTGGTATTTTCACTGATAAGGTGGCGATAATAGTCGGCATTCAATATCGTACGACGGAAAAGACGACGTGCAAACTCCTGATCTTCATCATCTTTAAATTCGGGAAGCAACGGTTGGTTGGCCCCTTGTTTTTCCTCAAAGCGTTTGATTGTTTTCAACACAAATGTATCTACAATCTCTTTATCGTCGTTCCAATACAAACTTTGATCTTCCAATACCTGATCCAAAGAATCATTGTTGAATACAAACATCTTATAAAGTTTCCGCCACAACTCACGGTCTGCCTCGTAAGAATTGTCAGTTGAAGCCATATATTCCTTATAAATATCCGACTCCACTATTTTATCATAAAGCTCTTTGACAAAATCCTGATCATTCGCCCATGTCCTTTTCTGATTGGCAACGAATTCCGTCAATTGTTTATTCACTTCAAGTTGTGCAATAAATTTGTTTTCCACAAACTTCGTGTTCGGATACAACTCTTCTTTTGTAGGTTTCAGTTTGGCTTTAGCTGTGTCAATGCGTTTTTGTGCGTAGTCCGTCAATGCAATCATAAGCATCAACAAATAGTTATAGAGGTCATAAGCCTTTGACAGGCTAAAGAACAACTCTTTCTCCGCTGAGTCTAAATTTTTGCTGCCGTTCTGATAGTAAGCATACACTATTTGTATGATTTTTAGACGAATAAGAACTCTGTTAATCATAATCTTTAATAATACTGTTATTAACGAATTGCAAAAGTAGATATTTTTAATGAGTTTCTGCAAATAAATCACATTTTTTAATGCAGTATTTCATTCTCTGCCCTTTTTCTTTTGACAGTTAAAAAAAAAGTTCCAATTTTGAAGCCGATTATAAACGGACCTAATGATATGGAAGATTTAAAAAAGAAAATGAACGCAGATATGAATGACAAAGAGATTGTATTCTCAAAATCCATCAAAGCCGGTAAACGTATTTATTATCTTGACGTAAAGAAAAACCGGAAAGATGAAATGTTCCTTGCCATCACTGAGAGCAAGAAAGTGGTTATGGGTGAAGGTGACGATTCACAAGTCAGTTTCGAAAAACATAAAATCTTCTTATATAAGGAAGATTTCGATAAATTCATGACCGGACTCACTCAAGCAATAGAATATATCAATGACCAGCAAGGACATGCAGCCAGAGAAGAAGTAGCCATAGAGGAGGCGCAGCCGGCCGGTGAAATAAAGATAGATATTGATTTTGAATAAGTATTTTTTTGATATTTCAGAAAGAAAGCGTACTTTTGCACCGCTTTTTTGCAACATCGTGTGGAATACCACATCGTGTGATGGTGAATTAAGCACTCAAATCACTTAATTTAGAGTAACACAAAAAATTAAAAAAATGAGATCAATTGAAGTAAAAGGAACTGCAAGAACTATTGCAGAACGCTCTTCTGAACAAGCAAGAGCTTTGAAAGCTATTCGTAAAGACAACGGTGTACCTTGCGTACTTTACGGAGGTGGTGAAAATATCCATTTCACAGTACCTGTTGAAGGTCTGCGCAACTTGGTTTATACTCCGCATATTTATGTAGTAGACTTGGTTATCGATGGCAAAAAAGTAAATGCTATCTTGAAAGATATCCAATTCCATCCGGTAAAAGATACTATCCTGCACGTTGACTTCTATCAAATCGATGAAGCTAAACCTATCGTTATGGAAGTTCCGGTACAATTGGAAGGCTTGGCAGAAGGTGTTAAAGCCGGTGGTAAACTGGTTCTGCAGATGCGTAAACTGAAAGTGAAAGCTCTCTATAATATTATTCCGGAAAAACTGACAGTAAATGTCTCTCACTTGGGTCTTGGTAAGACAGTAAAAGTAGGTGAGCTTAACTATGAAGGTCTTGAATTGCTGAATGCAAAAGACGCTGTTGTATGTGCAGTTAAACTGACTCGTGCAGCAAGAGGTGCAGCTGCTACAGCAGGAAAATAATCACAGGAATACTTCTATCAGAATATTTCGGAACGCAGATTATCACAGATTTTGGTCTGTGTTAGTCTGCGTTTCTTTTTCATCTCATCAATACATATTAATTACTTATGAAATATCTCATCGTAGGATTGGGCAACATCGGCCCCGAATATCGTGATACACGCCATAATATAGGTTTTATGGTAGTAGACGCTTTGGCAAAGTTGAATAACACTCCTTTTACAAGCGGACGCTACGGTTCTACAGCATCTTTCTCAATAAAAGGGCAGCAATTATTGCTCCTTAAGCCATCTACATTCATGAATCTGAGTGGATTGGCAGTTCGATACTGGATGCAGGAAGAGAAAATTCCATTAGAAAATGTATTGATTGTAGTAGATGACCTGGCGTTACCTTTCGGTACTCTTCGCCTGAAAGGAAAAGGCAGCGATGCCGGCCATAACGGACTGAAACATATTGCCGCCACACTGGGAACTCAAAACTATGCACGTCTCCGCTTCGGAATAGGGAATGATTTTCCTCGTGGCGGACAGATAGACTATGTGCTCGGCCACTTCACAGACGAAGATTGGAAAACAATGGATGAACGTCTGGAAACAGCCGGTGAAATTATAAAAAGCTTCTGTCTGGCGGGAATCAATATAACCATGAACCAATTCAACAAAAAGTAAATAAATCTGTAACTAATCATTTAATTACAAATAACCTCATGCCTGAAGCAAGAATAGATAAATGGATGTGGGCCGTACGTATTTTCAAAACCCGTACAATTGCCGCCGAAGCATGTAAAAAAGGCCGTATCAGTATAAACGGTTCTTATGTAAAAGCCGCGCGCATGATTAAACCCGGTGACGTGATTCAGGTGAAGAAACCACCCATCACTTACTCATTCAAAGTATTACAGGCCATAGAAAAACGAGTGGGTGCCAAACTTGTTCCGGAAGTTATGGAAAACGTAACGACTCCCGACCAATACGAACTATTGGAAATGAGCAAGATAAGCGGATTCGTAGACCGTGCACGCGGTACAGGACGTCCGACTAAAAAAGACCGCCGAAGCATAGAAGAATTTACCACTCCGGAATTCTTGGATGATTTCGAATTTGACTTCGATTTCGAAGAAGAGTAGTTAGTGATGAGGGTATGTCAAAACTCTCATAAACTAAAAATCACTTTCGCCACAGACTGAACTGCACTCCTAAAGTTTTATGTCCAACTTTTGGGGTGCAGTTCAGACAGTTGTAGCGAGGGTGATTTCGATAAAAGGGGAGTTTTGACACATTCACTCCACCACTTACAGCTTCTCCTTTATCGCCTCAATCAGTTCCTGATATTCTGTATCCGTCAGATATACTTTCCCCGGATTCATCTGGAATGTACCTCCATAGTCAGGGCCATCTACATATTTAGGAGCCAAATGAAAGTGTAGATGGGAAAGCTTATCGGAGTAAGCGCCATAGTTTATTTTTTCCGGATGGAAAGCTTTATCCATCGCACGGGTAACACGGGCCACATCGGCCATAAATGCATTACGGTCTTCATCACTCAGTTCGTTCAAGTCATTCACATGATCTTTGTATGCTACAAGACAACGACCACGATAGGTCTGTTCTTTAAAAAGAAACACACGTGATACACTAAGCTGTGCAATCTCGATCATCAGATTGTTCAGCGTTTCATTGTTCTGACAATACAAGCATTCTTTAGGATCGCTTTTCATGATATAAATTCTTTTTTAGATTGATATGCCGGCAAAGATAAGCATCTTACCCACATGTAATGTCGATTTTTTAATTCTTTTGACCGACTAATTGGTATACATCCTCCTTTTCACCGACTACCCATAGCACATCCCCCTCTTCAAACGGTGCATTAACGTCCGGTGTCATCAACATCTCTTCTCCACGTTCCACACCGGCTATCAGGCAATGATATTTATCACGTATGCCCGATTCGCGCAACGTTTTACCTAAAAAAGCGGAATCGGCATCGATCATAAACTGTTTTAAAGTCATCTCGCTCTTTTCAAAAACATCACTGTCTACGTAAGCCCCTTTTGACATCTCCTCGCTGAATAAGTTAAGTTGCTCATCGGTACCGATTACCTGTATTTTGTCCATCGGGAACAAACGGATACCGCCTCCGGGTATATTGATCCGCCGTCGTCCCCTAAGGATAGAGACTACATGTATTCCATATTTCTTACCAAGATTTAATTCAAGCAACGTCTTGCCCGCCCAGAGAGATTCCCCCGGAAGTTCGAAATCGGCCAGATGCAAATCACGGGAAAGCAAACGTCCCGCATATTCCGGTTTCTTCTCACCCATATATTCAGCCCGCATATCACGAGAGCGAAGATTCTGAAAAAATTTCCGTTCAATCAATATGGATTGTTTCTTTAAACGACGCGAAAGTACCATCAATATTACAATCAAGATAGCAACACCAATCAATAAGCCGATAGAAGATTTAAACAACCGGGCAATCACAAACATCACAAATAACACGGCAATCAGCATACGGAGCACAATCGTTGAAACCAATGGTGCACGGTTGGCACGATGGGCATTCCATAATGTAATAAACTCCGCCGAATGATTCTTTTTGACCATGATGGCACGGAGAAAAGGCGATATACAAAGAATGGTAAATACAGCTCCTAACAACGAGGCCCAGAAATGCGGCAGATTCTCACGGAAAACCGGAACGACCAACCGGAATGAAATAGCCACAATAGAGATGCTTACAATGGAATAAACCACTACGATACGGGCCATGGCGAAAAGAAGTTTCCGCCACAGGTTTTCATGGTTTACCGTCTGCGGACCGGAAGAATAACGGGCAAGAAAACTCTTCCAGGATTCGGGCAAATGACGATCGGCAAAATCAGATGCCGGCTCTGCCAGACGAATCATATACGGAGTAAGAAAGGTCGTGATAACCGAAACCGCCACTACGATAGGATAAAGAAAATCACTCGTCACATGAAGAGATACTCCCAAAGACGCAATAATAAAAGCAAATTCACCTATTTGTGTCAAACTGAACCCGCATTGCATCGCTGTCTTTAACGGCTGCCCTGCCAATATCACTCCAAATGTACCAAACAATGCCTGTCCGGCAATGACGGCAAGTGTTATCACCAGAATAGGCAATGCATATTCTCCAATCATCGCAGGATCCACCATCATGCCTACGGAAACAAAAAAGATAGCGCCAAACAAATCCTTGACCGGCTTGACCAATCGGTCGATAGATTCGGCTTCTATCGTTTCAGCAAGAATAGAACCCATGATAAAAGCACCGAAAGCTGCCGAAAATCCGGTATTGGCAGCTATCACCACCATCCCGAAACAAAGCGCAAGAGATACAATCAGTAATGTTTCTTCACTCATCAACTTGCGGCAACGCTTCAAAAATTCGGGAATGAGATAAATACCGACCACGAACCAAAGAATCAAAAAGAACAGCAGTTTTCCGATGCTTTCGAGCATCTCGGTTCCTTCAAAGTTATTACTCACCGCCATTGTAGAAAGCATCACCATAAGCACGATAGCAAGGATGTCTTCCAATATAAGAATACTCAGCACCAATCCGGTAAATTGTTTTTTACGCAGTCCGAGATCATCAAATGCCTTATATATAATAGTCGTAGAAGACATGGCTATCATACCTCCCAAAAAGATGCAGTCCATCCGTTGCCATCCGAAACTCATCCCCACGCCCATTCCCAAAAGAATCATACAAAATATAATGGTACAGGCGGCGATGACTGCCGTACCTCCGACTTTCACTATTTTCTTGAAACTAAACTCGAGTCCTAATGCGAACAGAAGAAAGATCACACCTATATCGGCCCAAGTTTTAATATTGGCAGAATCCATTACCGAGGGGGTATAAGGCATATGCGGACTGGCCAGAAACCCGGCAACAACATATCCCAACACCAAAGGCTGTTTTAATTTTTTAAATAACAGTGTCATTACGCCGGCACAAAGCAGGATCAACGCCAAGTCGGCTATCAATGTAGGTAAGTTTGACATCTCCGTTAATGTTTTATTGCATGCAAAATTACACGAAAATCAAAAGAGAAACCGGCTTAAGGACAAAAAAAATTATGCCTCAGGCTAAACTTTGTTAACCTGAGGCATACACTTAGTCTGAGTGATTCATAATCAGTAGTCAAGTAGTTAAGTAGTTAAGTAGTCAAGTAGAAATGTTTTGTCTAATATATTTCCCTTAACTACCTACTATCTACTACTTACTACTTGACTACTTAACTACTTAACTACTTGACTACTTGACTACTTGACTACTGAACTACTGAATTAACAGTTTTGATGATCGTCTTACTTCCTGAACGGAGGTCTTACCAGCACCGCTTTCAATTTACGTCCCCGCATATCGATAAAAATTTCTGTTCCCAACTTGCTGTATTCCGGTTTTACATATCCCATGCCGATACCGATTTTCCTCATAGGAGACATGGTTCCCGAAGTTACAATCCCTATCTTACCACCATCCTCATCTACCAATTCATATCCATGACGAGGAATGCCACGATCGATCATCTCAAAGCCAACCAATTTACGTACGGTTCCTTCGGCCTTTTGTTTCTCAAGCATCGCACGGTTAGTAAAATTCTTCCCATCCACAAATTTCGTAATCCACCCCAACCCCGCTTCAATAGGAGATGTGGTATCATCCAAATCATTGCCGTACAAGCAAAATCCCATTTCAAGCCGAAGCGTATCACGGGCACCCAGCCCGACAGGCTTGATCCCGAATTCCTCGCCAGCTTCAAAAACTGCGTTCCATATCTTATCAGCAGCGTCCGGATAGAAATACAACTCAAAACCTCCTGCACCTGTATAACCGGTATTTGAAATAATCACGTTTTTCTCCCCGGCAAACTCACCGACTTTGAACGTATAATAGGGAATATCCGAAAGATCGATATCCGTCAGTTTCTGCAAAGCAAGAATTGCTTTCGGCCCCTGAACTGCCAACTGCGCAGTACGATCCGAAGAATTTTCAAGTTCGGCTCCTTCGGTATTATGTGCAACGCACCAATTCCAATCTTTCTCAATATTAGAAGCATTGACCACTAACAGGTATTTCTGCGGATCATACTGATACACTAACAAATCATCCACAATCCCGCCTTCTTCATTCGGAAAGCAGGTATATTGCACCTTACCGGGTGCAAGTGCAGCTACGTTGTTAGAAGTAATCTTCTGCAGAAAGGGCAACGCACCGGGACCTTTCACCCAGAACTCTCCCATATGGGATACATCGAATACACCTACGGCATTGCACACCGTGAGATGTTCGTCAATAATGCCAGAATACTCGATAGGCATATTATAGCCGGCAAATTCGTGCATCTTGGCACCCAATGCAATATGTTTGTCGGTAAACGGAGTGGTTTTCATGATTTATGAATTATGATTTATGGTTGATGAATCAAGCTTTTTGAGCAACAAGTTCCGCTATCTTCACGATCACCTTCATCGCCTTTTCCATATTCTGAACAGGCACGAATTCATAGCGACCGTGGAAATTCAATCCGCCGGCAAAGATATTGGGACAAGGCAAGCCCTTGAATGATAGCTGAGCCCCATCCGTACCACCACGAATAGGTTTCACATTCGGTTTCACTCCTACCGCTTCCATCGCTGCAAAAGCAGTATCGATAATATGCATCACAGGTTCTATCTTTTCACGCATATTATAATATTGGTCACGAAGTTCGAGCACCGCAATGTCTTCTCCGAATTCCGCATTTATTTTTCTCACCAGATGAGCCATTTCACGTTTGCGGCTTTCAAACCTCGAACGATCATGATCGCGGATTATATAAGAAAGAGTTGTCTGTTCCACATCTCCCTGAATGCCGATCAGATGATAGAACCCTTCATACCCTTCGGTATGCTCGGGCGTTTCATGACGTGGCAACATACTGATAAACTGATTGGCTATACGAATGGAATTTATCATTTTATGTCTGGCATAGCCCGGATGCACGTTACGCCCTTTGAATATGATTTTGGCCGCCGCCGCATTGAAATTCTCAAATTCCAGCTCCCCTACTTCACCGCCGTCCATCGTATAGGCCCATTCACAACCGAATTTCTCCACATCGAATTTATGTGCACCTTCACCGATTTCCTCATCAGGATTGAAACCGATACGAATTTTACCATGTTTAATTTCCGGGTGCTCTTTGAGATAAGCCATTGCAGAAACAATTTCTGCGATACCGGCCTTATCATCGGCTCCCAACAACGTTTTTCCATTGGTAACTATCAAATCTTCCCCCTTGTGGTCAAGCAATTCCGGAAATTGTGCCGGACTCAGTACTACCCGCTCTTCAGCATCAAGCACGATCTCCGAACCGTTATAATTTTCCACGATGCGCGGTGTCACATCCTTGCCACTCATATCAGGACTCGTATCCATATGGGCAATAAAACCGATAGTGGGAATTTCCTTATCCGTATTCGCCGGAAGGGTGGCGAAAAGATAACCGTGTTCGTCCAATGTAATCTCTTCCAGGCCTAAAGACTCCAGTTCCGATTTCAAATACTTGGCAAAAACCATTTGTCCCGGAGTACTGGGAGTAATCCGTGTCTCTTCACTTGATTGAGTATCAAAGCTTACATACTTCAAAAAACGTTCTACTAAAGCCATATTATTTACAATTAAAAGATTCACTATTTACAATTGACAATACATTTGCCGTAAAGGTAGAAAAAGAGCCGTGAATTGACAAGCAAATCCCGGCTCTTTTTCTATAAAATGCATTTCCACCCTATCAATGGTTTCTTTTTGATAGTACAGAATATTTTTTTATGATCATGTACATTCGTCATATTCTGACTGTCTGTTGAAATTTTCAGAAGATACCCAACCTTCTTAGTTCAGAGAAGACCATCTATATCTCACTCTATCCCTCGATTTTTAATAAATAATGTATTTTAATAAAAGTATCTTTATCTTATATGCTTTTTTTACCGAAATTATGTTATTTTTGCTCGCAATTAAACAACACCATGAACAAAAACAACCTGAAGCATAAATACATATCAGTTTCCATTATTTTGTTATTTGCCTTTATATGCGGACTAAATTACAAACAATGGCATGTCACTAATAACATGACAACGAAACATCTCTCTCTTATCTATTCTACTGCTAAAGATGAAATTGGACATGGTAATATCGAAGAATGTTTGCAAAAAGAATTCAAAAACCAAGGGATTAAGGTAATATTCGATAAATTCTATCTTGGTTGCTCTCATTCTAACCGGACAGAAGAAACCGGATGTATTGAAAAATACCTCGAATTGCTTAAAAATAAATCCATAGACCTTATTTTGCCCATAGGAGATCAGGCGACCGATGCTTTATTATCTACCCATCACCGACTATTATCCTCTATTCCCGTGGTAGCTTGCAATGTGCATTTCCCCAATGAAAAATTGATAGCGGAATATGATTTGCAGAAAGTGTATATATTACGTGATACTCCCGACTTAAAGCGCAATATGGATTTCATTAAAACACTACACCCTCATACCGGCTTAGAGATCTTTTATAATATAGATATGACTGCTATGGGACGTGAGTCTTTTGATATGCTCACCCACGTAGTTGAACGAAAAAACGTAAAGTTTTTAGGATATCAGAAAGAATTTACACAAGAGTCCGATTACGAGAAGCTATGGAAAATGATCGCGTACTTCAATTTAATACCCGGCATCACAAATGACAGTTTAGCAATGAACAAGCTGACTGTCAGCCTTTGTCCGTTCCGTTATATAAAAGGAGCCTCTTTGCTGATCATGCTCGAACGCTCGAGACGCATACAGGAAGACCAAGTCTTTTTACTGGATAAATTCGATAGGATGGCTATTCCGATGGTGAATGCCTTGAACATTCCTTCTTTCAGTTGTATTCGTGAAGGATTTAATGAAAAAGCCAAAATTGTAGGCGGATATATGGCCACGAAAGAGATCTCGGCAAAAGCGGCTGTCGACTTAAGTGTCCGTCTTCTGAATAAAGAGAAAACAGGCATGCCTAAAATAAGGGATCTGAACAAAGAATATGTGCTGGATTGGACTTATTTTTCCGAATATGCAGGGCATATGCACAATGTCCCCCAAAATGTCCGCATCATTAATTATCCGTTTTATGCCCATTACCAAAAGGAGCTTTATTTATTGGGGACATTGTTTGTCCTAACTTTCATTTTGATTTCCATTATTTTACTGCGCATGCACCGGCGTTCACTAATAGAACACAAAAATCTTCAAATGCTGGAAGAGGTTCAAAAGCGACTGAGTCTCTCTATGGATGGAGGACAAATCACGCTTTGGAATATTCAGGACGACATTATTGAGTTCGACGGCAATTACGGTTACCCAATGGGACTTGAACAACGAAAATTCACCAAGGATGATTTCCGGACATATATACATCCGGATGATATTCCGTTGCTGAGTTCGTTTTATGAGACGCTGCACCAATCTCCCAATATGCAAATACAACGTATTCGTTTCTGTTTCGATAAGGAGAAAGAAGACTACCAATGGTTTGAACTCCGATGCAGCAGCCTGAAAGATGCACAAGGAAAAATTATGATGGCGGGTATCATGCAGAATATCCAGAAACAGACAGAACACGAAGAACAACTCATATTGGCAAAGCAGATAGCAGAAAAAGCAGAACTAAAGCAATCGTTTCTCAATAATATGAGCCATGAGATCCGTACTCCACTAAATGCCATCGTGGGTTTCACGAATTTACTGGTAGGCGAAGAAGCCGACAAATTAGATCCGGAAGAAAAAGCAACCATGCTCGAGCTGGTGAATCATAATAACGATTTACTATTGAAGTTAGTCAATGACGTATTGGAAATGTCTCGCATGGATTCCGGTATCACCTTTTTCGAAATGGAAGAATGTAACTTGACAGAGGTAATAAAAGAGATCTATATGACCCAGCAAGGACTGATACAGACCTCTTTAAATTTTTATCTTGAACTCGATGAAAGTGTTTCGTTACCTGTCAACACGGATCGTCTCCGCTTCACCCAAGTTATCTCCAATCTCTTGAATAATGCCAATAAGTTCACCAGCAAAGGGGAAATAACATTAGGATGTAAATTAGATAAGACCCATCATGAGGTACGCGTTTATGTAAAAGATACCGGCAAAGGTATCGATGAAAAAGAACTCCTCATGATTTTCGACCGCTTCTATAAAATTAATGAGTTCGAGCAGGGCAGCGGTTTAGGACTTTCCATCTGTAAAGTGATTATCGAACGGTTGGGAGGACGCATAGAAGTACAGTCGGAAGTAGATAAAGGCAGTTGTTTCACGGTAATTCTATCTTTGGCAAATGCGATATAGTCTGCATAATGGAGATTTTAAAAGAAAAAAAACAAACAATGAAAAGCAAAATGAAATCCTGGCAGGAATGGTTGTTATTTAGCAGCGTAATGATTTTGGTCTTTATGCTTGGAATAGGCATCTCATCCTTACTGGAGTCCAGAAAAGAAATAGCAACCATCACTTACACTCAGAAAGTAAAGATAACCGGCGTAGAAGCACGTAGCCCCCTTTTCAGCAAAAGCTATCCCCGCGAATACCAGACGTGGGCAGATACGGTAACGCCTCATTCCCTGAGCGATTTCCGAAGAGATTTTTCCGTAGATATTTTAGCACAACGTCCCGAGATGGTGGTATTATGGGCCGGTTACACCTTTTCAAAAGATTATTCCACTCCGCGCGGACATATGTATGCACTGAATGATGCCATCCATTCTCTCCGTACCGGTGCGCCCATGAAAGCGGCTGACGGTCCGCAACCCTCTTCGTGCTGGGCATGCAAAAGCCCGGATGTCCCCCGATTGATGCAAACGATCGGTGTAGATTCTTTCTACCGTCAAAAATGGGCGGCATTGGGTAGTGAGATAGTAAACCCTGTGGGGTGTGCAGATTGTCATGAACCGGAAAACATGAATCTGCATATCAGCCGTCCGGCACTTATTGAAGCATTCAGTCGTCAAGGCAAGGATGTAAACAAAGCTTCTCCACAGGAAATGCGCTCATTGGTATGCGCCCAATGCCATGCGGAATATTATTTCCAAGGAGATGAAAAACGGCTGACCTTTCCTTGGGATAAAGGTCTCACGGTAGAAAATATAGAAAAATATTACGATGAAGCTGATTTTACCGACTACATTCATAAGTTGAGCCGTGCCCTTATATTGAAAGCCCAGCACCCCGATTATGAAATATTCCGCATGGGTATCCATGCTCAGCGTGGGGTATCATGCGCCGATTGCCATATGCCATATGACGAAGAAGGGGGTATAAAGTACAGTGACCATCATATCCAAAATCCACTGGCAGTGGTGGAACGTACTTGCCAAACTTGCCACCGCGACAATAAGGAAACACTTCGTCATAACGTATATGAACGACAGCAGAAAGCTGATGAACTGCGCAATCTATTGGAAAAGGAATTAACTACAGCGCATATCGAAGCCAAGTTTGCCTGGGACAAAGGAGCTACCGAAAACGAAATGCAAGAAGCATTGACATATATTCGCCAGGCACAATGGAGATGGGATTTCGGGGTTTCTTCTCATGGCGCTTCTTTCCATGCTCCACAAGAGACCATGCGGATCTTAGGGCATGGGCTGGACAAAGCATACAAGGCACGCATGGCTATCGCCAAAGTTCTGATACGGCATGGATATTCCGATGATGTGCCGTTACCGGATATTTCCACCAAACAAAAAGCCCAGCAATATATCGGTTTGGACATTTCTACCGAAAAGGCAGCCAAAGAAAAATTCTTGAAAGAGGTGATCCCGATGTGGATACAGGAGGCGAAAGAGAATAAACGCATTGCAGGCATGTAACCCGCTTTTACAATTCGATCTTATATCTTATATTAAGAAGTGCATGCTTCTACAACCCTCTGTAGAAAACATGCACTTTTCAATCTATATTTTAATTTCCAAATTCCTAAAAATGGCTGCTACCATCAAAACAATGGGTACAAACCTGACATTTGGGTAGACCGATAGCCTCTATCAAAGTTTCCAGTGTATTGAACTTCAATGAAGAAAGCCCGAAACGCTCGGCAATGACACTCACCATCTTCTCGTATTCCGGCGAACCGGTAGTGGCATATTTCTCAAGATTCTTGTTCTCGTCTCCTTCAAGTTCTTTAATAATGCGCCGGGTAATTAACTCAAGTGCATTTTTAGAAGCAGTAAAACCGACAAAAGGACAAGCATAAATCAACGGAGGGCAAGCAATGCGCATGTGTACTTCTTTCGCTCCATAATCGTAAAGTACTTTCACATTATCACGCAATTGAGTTCCACGTACAATGGAGTCGTCACAAAACAACAGACGTTTACCATTGAGCATGGCACGATTCGGTATCAGCTTCATCTTTGCCACGAGCGAACGCATCTCCTGATTACTCGGAGTAAAGCTACGCGGCCAGGTAGGTGTATATTTGGAAATAGCCCGATGATACGGCACTCCTTTCCCCTCTGCATATCCCAATGCCATACCGACACCCGAATCGGGAATACCACATGCACAATCCACCTCGAACTCATCTTTCTGTCCCATCTTCAAACCACTGGTGAAACGGACTTCTTCCACATTACGTCCTTCATAACAAGAGGTAGGAAAACCATAGTATACCCACAGGAAAGAACAGATCTGCATTCCTTCGTCCGGCTTACGCAACTGTGTGATTCCATCGGCACGCAAATGCACTATTTCACCCGGTCCCAAATACCTTTCTATCTCATAATCCAGATTCGGAAAACTACTTGACTCACTGGTAGCAGCATACGCTCCCTCTTTTTTGCCTATCACCACCGGCGTACGCCCCCACCGGTCGCGTGCAGCAATGATACCGTCTTCTGTAAGCAGAAGCATGGAGCAAGAACCTTTGATATGCTTATACACATTCTCGATACCTTCTGTAAAAGTTTTTCCCTGAATGATAAGTAAAGCGATCAACTCTGTTTGATTGGTACTGCTGGAACTCAGTTCAGCGAAATGCATATTTTTGGAGAGTAGTTCGTCTTCTAATTCTTGAAGGTTGACGATTTTTGCGACTGTAACGATGGCGAAGCGCCCGAGATGAGAATTGATAACGATAGGTTGTGCGTCTGTGTCGCTGATGATGCCGATCCCGGCATTGCCTTTGAATTTATCCAGATCGGATTCAAACTTGGTACGGAAATATGAACTTTCCAGATTGTGAATGGAACGGATAAACCCTTGCTCTTTACTATAGGTCGCAAGACCGCCCCGTTTTGTCCCCAAATGTGAATTATAATCTGTGCCGTAGAACAAATCGGTCACACAGGCCCTTTGTGAGACTGTTCCGAAAAAACCTCCCATATAAGATTCTTTTTAATTAGTGTTAGTTTTGAAAAAGATTGTGCAAAAGTACAAAAAAGAATCTGACCGGAAAAGAAATTATGAATAATGTGCCTATTGAATAATTTGCCAATATTAATAATTTGCCAATGTGTCAATGTGCCAATATGCCAATTAAAAGAATGTACTCATTAATAATGTGTCAATGTGCCAATGCATTAATGCCAATGTGCCAATCAACCGGCAAAATGAGAGCGCAGCTAATTGGCACATTGGCATATTGGCAAATTGACTAATTATTTAAATTTCTTCATTTTCTTATCTGCCGGAGTAGCTTCGATAATGCTCATTGCAAAACCACCGCTACGGGCAAGTTTAGTAGAAATCTTTGTTTTGTTGGTTACCAATCCTTTTTTTATCTGGTAGGAAGTAGGATTGGATTCATAATCGGCATCTTTTCCATCGGCATAAAGAGTGGCTACATATTGTTTCCCCGGATCCAAAAAGTCTAACGTGAAAGTTGCTGTACGGGCATTTTCATCGGTAATGCCCCCCACAAACCAATTATTAGTGCCTTTCGCCTTACGGGCTACGGTAATGTAATCTCCCGGTTCGGCTTCCAGATATTTGCTATCGTCCCAGTCCACTGCCACGTCTTTGATAAACTGGAAGGCATCCATGTGACGTTCATAGCTTTCGGGAAGATCGGCTGCCATCTGGAGCGGACTGTACAACGTCAGATAAAGAGCCAACTGTTTAGCCAGCGTAGTATGTACAAAGCTATGCTCTCCCGTCAGAAAAGAGAGTTGCGTATCGAAGATACCCGGAGTGTAGTCCATCGGGCCGCCAATCTGTCGGGTAAAAGGAAGCAGTGTGGTATGGAAAGGTTTGCTGCCGCCAAATGCTTCGTATTCGGTACCACGGGCAGATTCATTACCGATAAGATTCGGATAAGTACGGCACAGTCCGGTAGGCCGAACGGCTTCATGGGCATTTACACAAATCTTATAATCGGCGGCTTTGGTCACTGCATAGAGATAGTGATTGTTCATCCACTGTCCGTAATGATGTTCACCACGTGGGATGATATTACCCACATAACCACTCTTCACTGCATTATATCCATTGTCCACCATGAACTGATAAGCCTTGTCCATATGGCGTTCGTAATTACGTACGGAAGCAGAAGTTTCGTGGTGCATCATCAACTTCACACCTTTGCTGGCAGCGTAGGCATTCAGCATCTTCACATCAAAATCGGGATACGGAGTCACAAAATCGAATACATAATCTTTTGATTGGCCGAACCAGTCTTCCCAACCTTCGTTCCAGCCTTCTACCAATACCTGATCGAATCCGTGCTCGGCTGCAAAGTCAATATAGCGTTTCACATTTTCGTTGTTGGCACCGTGCTTGCCGTTAGGTTTCGTTTTTGAATAATCCGTTTCGCCTAATTTTACGGAAGGTACATCATCCGTGTAAGCCCAACTGCTTTTTCCGGTAATCATTTCCCACCATACACCTACGTATTTCACCGGTTTAATCCAAGAAACATCTTCATATGCACAGGGTTCGTTCAGATTAAGGGTCAATTTGGAAGCAAGGATGTCGCGGGCATCATCACTTACAATCACCGTACGCCACGGAGATTTGCAAGGAGCCTGCATATATCCTTTATCTCCCACGGCATCAGGAGTCAGCCATGATTCGAATACGAGATTCTTGTCGTCCAGATTCAAGTGCATACAAGAGTAATCTACCAAAGCGGCTTCATGCAGGTTGATGTAAAGACCATCGGCCGTTTTCATCTGCAAAGAGGTCTGTACGCCTGTCGGTGAAAAGGAGGTCTGTGAAGCATTGCCGGTAATAGCGCCTTTCATCAATCCGCGAATCTCCGAAAGCTTGGATTCTGTATAGTCATATTCTTGCGTGTCATAGTCACCGGGAATCCAGAAAGCTGTATGATCACCCGTCATGGCAAACTGCGAATGTTCTTCCTTGATCACGAAATAATTCAGATTCTTCTGCAATGGAAATTCGTAACGAAATCCCAAGCCATCATCGTACAAACGGAAACGGATAACGATGTTGCGTTCCTGCGCTTTCTGATCCAGCGTCACAGCTAACTCATTGTAGTGATTGCGAATGGATTTCACCTCTCCCCAAACCGGTTCCCAAGTTTCATCAAAAGTGCCGGTTTTCACGTCGGCCAGTGTGAATCCGCTCATCAGTCCGGGATCATTCTTTAACTCCAATCCAAGCTTGGACGGTTTGATTACCTCCTTATTCTTATAAGAAAGTTCGTACACCGGTTCGCCTTGCGCGTTTACCGTAAAACTAAGTTTCAAAAGCCCGTTAGGAGAAGTAATACTTTCGGCCATAGTTGCTGTACTTATTAATAATAAGGAAAGCAGCAAGAAAGCCATTTTAGTGGTTAGTGTTTTCATGTGATTCATGATATGAATTTAATAAATTAATAATCGTATGGCAAAGATAAGCAGGAAACATTCAGGTTCGTCCCGTATATAAACGGAATATAAAAGAAATATCTGAAAACGTTTGCATAAACTTCTTACTATTAATAAGATAATAGAGAATAAAAAAGAGCGAAATATAAATCGAATAACAGGAAAATTTAATGATAACAGGAAAATAGCGGCGAATTTACATTAAATAAACAAGCATATAAATGTTTATATTTCGGATACAAGAAACAGGAAAGAAAGAAATAAAAGCACAATTTACACATCGAAAATAAGAGACATTTCCATCATTAGACAATCATTTGAATATCAACACATTAAATAAACCATCATTTCCCTCTACGAGAATCGACCCGTTCCCCGTAGAGAAACACATCGAGTCTCGTAGAGGAACGAACCTTTTCTCGGTGAGGAACCGACCGGATATTTATATAATACGACAAACACTTTGAGAACAGAAATAAAAGCATGTATACACTGTAACAAAATAAGAAATAAGGAAAGAGACATACACTTTACTTCAATTCTGTTTTAATAAAGGATATTCGACTAACATAATTTTCAGACATCCAAAGAAATGATTGAAGTCGTTTGATTGACAAGCCACCAAAACCTCTTTTTTTTGCGAAATACAATCATTCCAGCACACCGATTTTCATAATTTCCTCTTCGAAGTTTTCCCGGTTGATAGCCTTGTTTTTCACTTTGTTCCGATAGGTATAAATCGTATTGATGGAATAATGAAGAAAGTTAGCAATTTTAGAACTGTCGTCAATGCCCAAACGGATAATTGCAAAAATTCTCAGTTCGGTATTCAACAGTTCACCCGGCTTCATTATAAAACGTTCTTCCGGTTGCAACAATCGATTGAACTCTGTTACAAAATCAGGATACAGGTGCAGGAAAGCATTGTCGAAGTTGGCATAAAATTCCTTTTGCTCCATTCCGGCAAACTGTGAAGATTTTGTAAGTTTAAGCAATTCCTCTGTTTGTCCGGCAGTGATTTTACGATTTACCGTACGACGAAAATTATCCAGTTTTTCAATATAAAGGGAGCAAAGATTAAGGAAATGTCCGATATATTCTTCCTTTATGTGATTGGCCTGCCGCAAATGACGCCGGGCAACAGAAAGTTTCTTCACCTGCTTGTATATCAGAACGACCGATATGATCAGGAAAACGGAAAGCAGGCTGACTATGATCAGAAAAAGAACCAATTGACGACGCTGGCGCTCTATCTGCAACTTATAGGCAGCATCTATCACAGGAAGCATACCCGAAATCTCGATGGTACGTAAACGCGCGTTACAGAAAATGGCATCTTCGAGCGAACGCTTGATATAATGATAAGCACGGGTTATATCACCTTGCCCGTAAAGAACAAAAGCCAGACTGGGCAAGGCGGCATTCTCCTTAACCGATGCCTTTATATCCGAAATGGTGGAGAGTATCAGATACTTTTCATACTCTTCCGGACGACCCTCGTCCCGATACAACTGTGCCAACGAAAAAGCCGCACGGGCAAAAACATTCGATTCCTCCGGCTGGCTATGTACCAATTCCTGAAATATTTTTTTAGCCTGCATGTACTGACGGGTAGCGACAAAGCGTTCGGCTTCATAAAGACGGTACTCGGGTAAAGCAGGCGAAAGAACGGTCAATAGCGAATCCCTGTATTTATTTTGGAGTGCTGCATACTTTGCAACATAGGCGCTATCGTGAGAATAACTGGCCAGAAAAGAATTCAACTGCCGCCCGCAATTATAAAAAGCCGGTAACAAACTATCGGGAAGCGTGGTACGATTGATGCCGTGCAACCTGTCCCAAGCCTCTTTATACATTCCGGAAACAGACAAGACAGATACCTGGCAAAGCCGGATCTCATCCGCCCAAGAGACATTATGCAAAGAATCGGCTATCAACAAACTACGGTCGAAATACGCCATGGCCGAATCCGATACAAAAAGTTCATACTCCGTCCCTAACCTCTTATTGAGACGGAATTTTTGTTGCAAAGTCAACGACGGCCGGGCCAGTAGCCGTTTCAAACTATCGATACGGACTTCTTTCTGTTTCATATATATCTGTTGCTGGCCCAACACCTTGTCCAACCGGACGAGAATGGTATCCGTTCCCTTACCGGCACACACGGAAAGAACGCCCCCAAAGAGTGATATCATTACAACAACCAATCGTCTCATAGCCTGTTTTTTCGCATAAGCGTTCAAAAGTACAAAATTTATCCCAAAATATCCCCTCCTTTGCCATATGAAATGCAGGCAGCCCTTCAACATCCTACAAATAAATTTGTTTTCGCTTTCGGTTTGTTGTACTTTTGCCCGAACTTGTATGTACAAAAAATGAAAGAAGCAATTTACATATTCATTGGAGGCGGTGCCGGAAGCGTACTCCGCTATCTGGCGCAAATAGGACTCAACGAACGGATGTCCGGCATCGGATTCCCGTTTTCATGGGGAACGTTTGCCGTAAACATCATCGGGAGTTTCTTTATCGGCCTGTTCTATTCCGTATCCGAACGCTGGAATCTGCCTATGGAAATGAGACTCTTTCTCACAACAGGCCTATGCGGGGGATTTACCACATTTTCCACTTTCTCCAATGACGGGCTAAGCCTGCTGAAAGGAGAGTTTTACGGCACCTTCCTGCTCTATTTTTTCCTAAGTGTTGTTTTGGGATTAGTAGCCGTACTGGCCGGTGGATTCACCGGGAAATTATTAGGATAACTTAAAAAAAGAGATAGAGAGAATGAGAACGACTAAAACTGCCAAAGCGTCCATTATACGCATCGCACCTCCCATTGTGGAAGAACCATCCGAAAGTCTCGAACCATTGAAAGAACTCTTCGAAAAAGAAGAAACCGCATACCGGCTTTCCTTCACCAAAAGTATGGAAACGGGAATCTACGCTTCCTACCGGAGTATCAAAGAGTGTGCTTTCAGTAACATCACTTTTATTGATTCCGCTTTCAAATCGGCCCAAATATCCGATGTTGTTTTCCGGCAATGCGATTTCTCCAACATCTCTTTCGCCGGAAGTTCCTTCTACCGGGTAGAGTTCATCGACTGCAAATTGATGGGAACCAATTTCGGAGAGTCTACATTCAATCATGTACGGATGATAAATTGCAACAGCCGGTACATCAACCTCGCCATGAGCAAAACGAACCAGATGCAATTTAGCCGGTGCGACTTACAGAACGGCAGCCTTAACGACTGCCGCTTACAAGCGACCGCATTCGAACACTGTTCGCTGATACAAGCAGACTTCTCGCATACGCGTCTGCGGAACATAGACTTGCGTACTTCGCGTATCAATGGCCTGCAAATCAATATTTCCGACCTGCAAGGCGCAATCGTCAGTTCCATACAGGCAATGGAGCTACTTCCATTGTTGGGAGTAGTCATCAATGACGACTTCCAACAGTAAATAATTTCCCCAAACATTAGTGAACAGACAGGCGTACCTGTTGCCCAATCTCAAAATTTATCAGTTTATAACTTTCATTATAACACCGGGAAGCGAACCAATTCCCTCCTTTCATTGTTATTTAAATACTAACTAATAGGGAACAAAACAGGGCAGAATTACCTATTCATAGCGATTCCCCACTTCCCGGATAGTGAGTACATTTGCAAGTATCTAAAATATAAGAGAAACAATGAAAATAGAAAAAATTATCGGACGTGAAATCCTCGACTCCAGAGGTAACCCCACAGTGGAAGTAGACGTAGTATTGGAATCAGGTATCATGGGACGTGCATCCGTTCCATCAGGTGCGTCAACCGGTGAACACGAAGCACTGGAATTGCGTGACGGTGACAAAAAACGTTATGGTGGAAAAGGTGTACTGAAAGCCGTAGAAAACGTAAACAATATTATCGCCCCGCATCTTATCGGCATGTCTTCTCTCGACCAGATGGGTATCGACCATGCCATGCTGGCACTGGACGGAACAAAAACCAAATCGAATCTGGGCGCTAATGCCATCCTCGGCGTATCACTTGCCGTAGCCAAAGCAGCAGCCAGCTATCTCGATATTCCTCTTTACAGATATATCGGTGGAACCAATACTTATGTATTGCCTGTTCCGATGATGAATATTATCAATGGCGGTTCACACAGTGACGCCCCGATCGCTTTTCAAGAATTTATGATCCGCCCTGTAGGTGCAAATTCATTCAAAGAAGGATTGCGCATGGGTGCAGAAGTATTCCACGCATTGAAGAAAGTATTAAAAGATCGCGGACTTAGTACTGCCGTAGGTGATGAAGGCGGTTTCGCTCCCAACCTCGAAGGTACCGAAGATGCACTGAATTCGATCATTGCCGCCATCAAAGCTGCCGGATACGAACCGGGTAAAGATGTAATGATTGCCATGGACTGTGCTTCTTCCGAATTCTACCACGACGGCATCTACGATTATACCAAGTTCGAAGGGGACAAAGGTAAAAAACGTACAGCCGACGAACAGATAGACTATTTGGAGAAACTGATCAACGAATACCCGATCGATTCTATCGAAGACGGTATGAGCGAAAATGACTGGGAAGGTTGGAGAAAACTGACCGAACGTATCGGTAGCCGCTGCCAGTTGGTAGGTGACGACTTGTTCGTAACCAATGTAGACTTCTTGGCTATGGGTATCGAAAAAGGTTGTGCCAACTCTATCCTGATCAAAGTAAACCAAATCGGTTCATTGACAGAAACATTGAATGCCATCGAAATGGCTCATCGTCATGGTTACACTACCGTAACTTCCCACCGTTCCGGTGAAACGGAAGATGCAACGATTGCAGACATTGCCGTAGCAACCAACAGTGGACAGATCAAAACCGGTTCATTGAGCCGTTCAGACCGTATGGCCAAATACAACCAACTTCTCCGTATTGAAGAAGAACTGGGCGACCGTGCCGTATACGGATACAAACGTTTGAAATAATTAAAACTGTTTGATAGATAATAAAGAGAGGTTTAGCTTTAGGAATATATTCCGGCTAAACCTCTCTTTTTATATTAAGAAGATAAAAATCTTCATTTGATTACGAAAACGATACTTTATCAATCATCTTCCGACCTACTCCATCACAATCTTATAAGTTTTCTGTTTTCCCAGAACCCCCGTTTCTATCCGGATCAGAACAACTTTCTCATTCAACGGACTCAAATCGAAATAGTTTCTACCTCCGGCAATCCCGTTTATTTTCTGCAATAGGGTTCCTCCCAATGTATAAAATGCCGCTTTCAAGCAATCCTCAGTTTCAACAACCACACGCTTGGCCTGTTTGTCGTAATAGCAACGGACAGAAGCATCATCTACTTTCTCTAAAGAAGTAATCTGATCCCAGTCTCCTTGCTGAAATCCGGAACTCATAGACTCATTGCAAACCACAATCGTCTCTCCCATCGAACTTTGTGCCCGTTCTTCCTGACTAGGTTGGCTCAATCATCGTAGTAAACAAAAAAAAGCACCCCGGCAGATACCGAGATGCTTTCTTTCATTTTGAGCCTCTTGTCGGATTCGAACCAACGACCCCGAGATTACAAATCACGTGCTCTGGCCAACTGAGCTAAAGAGGCGGGTGGGTAAGCTTACTATATCGCGCCGCTACAACCAACTACCTTTGCTGCGATCAAGCCCTGGAGGATTCGAAGGGAGCTGGCCGTATAGGACTTACCCGTTTTGCGGTTGCAAAGGTACATCTTTTTCTTTAATCTGCAATAGCTAATATACATTTTTTCTGCAAAAAAGAAACAAAGCGCTACCTTTCAACCGCTTAGCAAACAAAAAATAATTCTATCCCTACTACTTTCCGGGCTTTATTAACTTTAACAGGCTTATCTCCCCTATCAAACAATATTATTTGTACCTTTGTGCGCTATTTTAAATGAAAAAATGACAGAAAACAGAAATTACTTACAGAAATACGCCATGCATTTCGGTACATATATGGGGATGTATTGGATACTGAAATTTATTTTATTTCCGCTGGGATTCACTATTCCGTTCCTTTTGTTCTTATTTATGTGTCTTACCCTCGCGGTGCCCTTTTTAGGATATCACTATGCCAAAATGTATAGAAACAAAATATGTGGAGACACAATCGGCTTTGCCCATGCATGTCTTTTCACCTTGTTTATGTACATGTTCGCTTCGCTGCTCGTGGCAGTGGCTCATTATATTTATTTCCAATTCATCGATCATGGATTTATCATGAATCAATATGTGAACCTGATGCAACAAGTGACGACAGAGCTTCCCGGAATGGAAAATGAAAAAGAAATGCTTAAGAATGCAATAGACAGTGCACAAGCGTTATCTCCAATCGATATAACCATGCAGCTTCTATCCAGCGATGTATTTTTTGGCAGTTTAATTGCTATTCCTACCGCACTGTTTGTGATGAAGAGAAGTAGAAACACACCTGCGGGAACGGCAGAGCCCCCACAGGGATAATTCATTAATCATAATTCATTAAAAAGATGGATATATCTGTAGTGATCCCTTTGTTCAACGAGGAGGAATCGATTCCTGAACTGTTTGCCTGGATTGAACGAGTAATGAAAGCCAATGGTTTTTCATACGAAGTCATCTTTGTCAACGATGGTAGTACGGACCGTTCGTGGGAGATTATCGAACAACTCAAAAACCAGTCTCCATTCGTAAAAGGAATAAAATTCCGCCGCAACTACGGCAAATCACCGGCCTTATACTGCGGATTCAAAGAGGCGGAAGGGGATGTTGTCATCACCATGGATGCCGACCTGCAAGATAGCCCCGATGAAATACCGGAGCTCTACCGCATGATCACAGAAGACGGTTACGACCTCGTATCCGGCTGGAAACAAAAAAGATATGATCCACTCTCCAAAACCATACCGACCAAACTATTCAATGCTACGGCCCGTAAAGTATCGGGTATCAAAAACCTGCACGACTTCAATTGCGGACTGAAAGCCTATCGCAAAGTAGTAGTAAAAAATATCGAGGTATATGGCGAAATGCACCGCTACATCCCCTATCTGGCCAAAAATGCCGGATTCAAGAAGATAGGAGAAAAAGTAGTCCATCACCAGGCACGTAAATTCGGTAAAACTAAGTTCGGTGGCTTGAACCGCTTCTTCAACGGGTATCTGGATTTAATTTCACTCTGGTTCTTATCTGCATTCGGAGTAAAACCGATGCACTTTTTCGGTCTTTTGGGTTCGCTGATGTTCATCTTCGGATTCATCTCCGTAATAATAGTGGGCGCTACCAAACTATATCATATGCACAACGGCATGGCTTACCGATTGGTAACCGACTCTCCCTATTTTTATCTGTCGCTCACAGCCATGATCATAGGAACCCAGCTATTTATGGCCGGTTTTTTAGGTGAACTGATTTCGCGCACCTCTCCGGAACGTAATAATTATCAGATAGAAAAAATAATATAAAAAGAACCCGAACCGTAAAATGATGAATATATGAAGAATTTAATCCGACTTTTTTTAATCCTCTTTGTTGCAGGTATTGCCATTGGGACGCACACTTCATGTTCCGAAGACAGTGATTGTTCCATCGCCGGACGTGCCATGATCAACTGTACGCTCTACAGGATGCCGGCTCCGTCAGAAACGATTTTACAAAATGACACGTTGGATTCATTGACGGTAACTGCCCTCGGAACCGATTCTATCATTATAAACAATCAGAAGAAAGTGCACACTTTATCACTACCTTTGCGCTTTACATCGGATTCTACCGTATTTATCTTCTATTATGCATACCGAGAAGATCCGACTTTATGTGATACGGTATACATCAAGCAGGATAATACCCCCTATTTTGAATCGATGGATTGCGGATATAGCATGAAACAAAGTATACTCGGACTTGGGCACAGCGAAGTAGAATTAGACTCCATATACATAAGTAATAAACAAGCCAACACTGATGGGACAGAAAATCTTAAGTTATTCTACCGCAATCGCGATTAGTCTGCTTCTACTCTTACCGGCAGGATTTACGGTACATGCCCAGCAACGGCCATATGTTAATCCCACTCCGAAAAGAGATCAGAAAAAAAACGTAAAGGAAGAGCCGAAGGAGATTGTTCCGTTATACAACGGTACCTATATTGGTGTGGATTTATATGGCATAGGAAGTAAACTTTTAGGAGGCGACCTTCTCAGTTCGGAGATTAACGTGGCGGTGAACTTAAAAAACATGTTTTTACCAACCGTAGACGTAGGTTTTGGCACGACAGATTCTTGGAGCGATACCGGTATTCATTATAAAAGTTCCGCTCCTTTCTTCCGTATCGGAGTAGATTATAACACCATGGCCAAGAAAAAAGAGAAAAACAGTTTTTTATATGTCGGACTTCGCTATGGTTTCAGCCATATGAAATACGATATCAGCAGTCTGGCAATACAAGACCCGGCATTCGGTGGCGAGATGGGAAATCCGAGTCAGGAAGACGGTATTTGGGGGGGTAGTGTCCCTTACGATCATCCGGGGCAAAAAGCGACTATGCAATGGTTCGAATTCGTGGCAGGAGTACGGGTACAGATTTATAAAAGTTTTTATATGGGATGGGCTGTCCGGATGAAATATAAACTCTCGGCATCAGTAAGCGAATACGGCAATCCATGGATGGTACCCGGATTCGGAAAATACAACTCTAACAACATAGGAGTGACTTACTCTTTAATATATAAACTACCTTATTAAGCACAATGACAGGATTAGAAGTCTGGCTGCTTGCAATTGGCTTAGCGATGGATTGTTTCGCTGTTTCTATTGCGAGCGGTATTATTTTGAAACGCATCCAATGGCGACCAATGTTCGTGATGGCTCTCTTTTTCGGTGTATTCCAAGCATTAATGCCGCTGTTAGGTTGGACAGGCGCCAGCACATTCAGTCACCTTATCGAAAGTGTAGACCATTGGATAGCCTTTGCCATTCTTGCTTTTCTGGGTGGGCATATGGTGCGGGAATCTTTTAAGGAAGAAGATTGTCGTCATGATTTCAACCCGACCAGCTTAAAAGTCGTACTCACAATGGCCATAGCCACCAGTATCGATGCTTTAGCCATCGGCATATCCTTTGCTTTTCTGGGCATCCGTGATTTCTCTGCCATCCTCTCCCCTATCTGTATTATCGGATTTGTATCATTCGCCCTGTCGATGGCGGGCTTAATCTTCGGCATAAAATGCGGTTGCGGATTTGCACGAAAACTGCGTGCCGAACTATGGGGAGGCATCATACTGATGATCATCGGAGTCAAGATCTTAATTGAACATTTATTTTTCAGCTAACGAATAAAGAATGATATGAAAGCAAAAAAAAGTTTTATCTGGTTAGGCATTCTTCTGCTGGCAACAATCTGGATATTGGTTCGTAAAAACAACGTCCCTTACCACAGCATCAACGGATTAGTATTCGGAACGATTTATAACATCACTTATCAATATGATGGCGATCTGAAATCGGAGATAGAAGCCGAATTAAAACGGTTCGACGGTTCACTCTCACCCTTCAATGACACTTCCATTATTTCACGCATCAACCGGAATGAAGAAATTGTAACAGACAGTTTTTTTCAAACCTGTTTCAATCGTTCCATGGAGATATCGGAAGAAACCAATGGCGCTTTCGACATCACAATCGCCCCTCTGGCAAATGTCTGGGGATTCGGTTTTAAAAAGGGAGAGTTTCCGGATTCAATGAAAATAGACAGCCTGCTGCAAATCACCGATTATAAAAATGTAAAACTGGTTGACGGCAGGGTAGTAAAAGAAGATCCGCGTATCATGCTCAGTTGCAGTGCCGTCGCTAAAGGTTATTCGGTAGATGTCGTAGCACGCCTGCTTGAAAAAAAAGGTATTCAGAATTATATGGTAGATATCGGTGGGGAAATTGTTGCCAAAGGAAAAAATTCACGCAACGGGCTATGGCGCATCGGTATCAATAAGCCGATAGACGACTCATTGTCCGTCAATCAGGAAATACAAACCATACTTGAACTAAGCGATGCAGGACTTGCCACATCGGGAAATTACCGTAATTTTTATTATAAAGACGGAAAAAAGTATGCACATACCATTGATCCGCGAACAGGATATCCGGTACAACACAATATCCTTTCCGCTACCGTCATTGCCGAAGATTGCATGACAGCAGATGCCTTGGCTACAGCTTTCATGGTGATGGGGCTGGAAGAAGCATCCGCCTTTGCCAACGCGCATCCGGCAATAGACGCTTATTTTATCTATAGTGACGAAAACGGAAAATTCCAGACTTTCTTTACAGACGGAATGAAAAAGTATATGCCCGCTAAATAATTCGGGGCATAAAGTATCTTTTTTTCACTAAATGAGCGCATCTGATAAATATATCTTTTGGCAACTCCGACTCATGCCGTACAAAAGTATATACTATTATATGATGAAAGTGTATACTTTTATATGGCATAAGTGTACATTCATCTTGGTGATAAATACAGACTTATGCATTCGTTGTCCAATCGTTTTATTATCTTCTGATAATCAACCTATTACCAATCATTTCATAAACACAAAATACACAGCCAGAATCAAACAAAGAAAAGCGGCAAGATGATTCCAGTGTAAAGATTCGCCTTTAAACAATAAGGTGGAAAACACAGTAAACACAATCAGTGTAATCACCTCTTGAATTACTTTCAACTGCATCAACGTAAAGGGGCCGCCGTTTCCATTGAATCCGAGCCGGTTGGCCGGTACTTGGCATGAATACTCGGCAAGAGCAATCAACCAGGAAAACAATATAACGCCATACAACGGCCAATTGCTTATCACTTTAGTCTCCTGCAATTTTAAGTGCCCATACCATGCAAACGTCATAAATATATTCGAAACAATCAACAACGAAACAGCATAAATACCTTTCATCATATTTTTCTGCTTTTTAATATAAACTAATCTATTTTATCGGGTAATAACTCTTCCTGTATATTTGTCATACTTCCCCACAAGCTATAACGTGCTTCGGGATTCATCGCTTCAAGCTGTTGCAAAATACCTTTCATATCACTGCGACTCGACTGGGATTCATAAGGGCAGTTTTTCACCTGCTTCCGATATTCATGTAACGCAGCAAGCTCTGTCAGGTCTTTTTCGTGTACCAGACACATCGGACGGATGATGGTCATATCGAACTTTTTCATTGCCAACTTAGGAGGCATCGTAGAGAAAGCACCTTGAAAAGTTATATTCATCAATAATGTTTCAAGGATATCATCCATATGATGTCCTAATGCTATTTTGTTGCATCCCTGCTCTTTGGCAACCGTAAAAAGAGCTTTCCGTCTATTCCAGGAGCAAAGAAAACAAGGCGACTTACGAGTGTCGGTAGTTGGATCGAAAGAGGTCTCATACACCACCAAAGGCACTCCGAAAGCCTCGGTATGTGCTTTCAGATATTCCAAATCGCTCTGATAAGGAATATTTTTCATTACTACATGTACGGCTACGACCGAAAATCGGGGTTTGAATATTTTCGCCCGCTTTCCCAATAACTCGACTAAGGCCAGTGAATCCTTTCCGCCCGAAAGACCGATTAGGATTTTATCACCTTCTTCTATCAGCCCATACTGCACCACTCCCTTATTAAACCGCCGCTCAATGCCGCGCAAGGTCTGTTCTTCTTCTGTAAACTTTGCCATATTTATAAAATCGGCTGCAAAAGTAAGCGAAAAGAATGATTTAAAGAAGAATTAACATAATAGAATAACAGTAAAACAGAGAATATTCCCGATTAATTTGTATTTTTGAACTTCTGAATTGCTACAAGTCACAAACCCTTGGTAGCAAGTAGTTTTGCAAAAGAGCAACGGACTCATTATCGGTCTTCCTTTGTTCGTAACTTGTAACTTAAAAGACAATGAAGAAAAAACATATCTTATTCTTTTTATTCTGCTTTGTACTGACGGGCATTTCTGCACAAACACTGGAGCAGGCTAAAGTCATGTTCAATAAAAAACAATACAGCGAGGCCAAGCCTGTTTTCAAGAAATACGTAAAATCTCAACCGGCTAACGGCAATTATAATTTGTGGTACGGTGTCTGCTGCCTGAAGACAGGAGAACCGCAGGAAGCCGTGAAATATTTAGAAACAGCCGTCAAGAAGCGCATTCCCAGCGGACAATTGTACTTGGCAGAAACTTACAATGACCTGTATCGCTTTGAAGACGCCGTTAAAAATTACGAAGCTTATATAGAAGATCTTACCAAAAAGAAAAAGCCGACCGAAGAAGCCGAGAAGTTATTGGACAAGGCCAAAGCCAATCTCCGTATGTTGAAAGGTGTGGAAGAGGTATGCATCATCGACAGTTTTGTTGTAGATAAAGCGAACTTTCTCGATACTTATAAAATAAGCGAAGAATCAGGAAAGTTGTTCACGTATAATAAATTCTTCAAAACAGAAGGAGACCATCCGGGAACTGTGTATGAAACCGAACTCGCCAACAAAATATATTATAGCGAAAAGGATAAGAACGGTTTGCTCAATATTTTTTCTAAAAATAAAATGCTCGATGAATGGAGCAAGGGATGGGAACTTCCAAGTAGCATAAACGCTTCGGGAAATACAAACTATCCATACGTCTTGACAGATGGAGTAACCATTTATTACGCTTCGGACGGAGAAAGCTCCATCGGTGGATATGATATCTTCGTAACACGTTATAACACGGCCACCGATACGTACATGAGACCGGAAAATGTGGGTATGCCTTTCAATTCTCCATACAATGATTATATGTATGTGATCGATGAATACAACAATTTAGGCTGGTTTGCCTCAGACCGCTATCAACCGGAGGGGAAAGTCTGCATCTATGTTTTTATTCCGAACGAATCCAAGCAAGTATATAATTACGAAGCAATGGACCCGAAGCAAATAGTAGCCCTTGCCCAACTTCATTCGCTGAAAACAACCTGGAAAGATCAAAAGGAAGTGGATAGCGCCCGGAAAAGGCTGGAAGATGCCATCAATCATAAGCCTCAGGAACAGTTTGTAGCTGATTTTGAATTTGTGATCGATGATCATGCAACGTACTATCACCTGGATGATTTCAAATCTCCACAAGCGAAAGATCTCTTCAAAAGATATCAGACAAAAGAAAAAGATTATCGCCAGCAAGAAAATAAGCTGGACAACCAACGGCAGTGGTATGCACGTGCCAATAAAGAAGAAAAAGCTAAAATAGCTCCCTCTATCCTCGATCTTGAAAAACGGGTAAGACAAATGTCCCGTGAACTTGATGAAGAGGCTATCATCATCCGCAATACAGAAATACAATATAAAAAATAACAAAACTATGGACGTACTGATAATCATTGTACTCATCATCGCTGCAGTTATACTGTTTCTGGTGGAGTTATTCGTTATTCCGGGAATCAGCTTTGCAGGGATCGCAGCACTGGGATGTATTATTTTTGCCAACTATTATGCATTTGCCAATCTCGGTACGGGGGCAGGATTTATCACATTGGTCGTATCGGGTGTGGCCTGCGTCGGCTCACTGGTCGGTTTCATGCGTTCAAAAACACTGGACAAGCTGGCTCTAAAGAAAGATATAACTTCCAAAATAGACAACAGTGCCGCAAATAAAATCAAAGTAGGCGATATGGGTATAACCACCACCCGCTTGGCACAAATCGGTTATGCCGAAATTGAAGGTAACATCATAGAAGTAAAATCGACAGAAGGATTGCTGGACGAGAAGACTCCGATTATCGTTAACCGTATCGCTGACGGCACTATCTTTGTAGAAAAACAAAAACCATAATATTCACTTAATTCAAAACTCATCATGAATATCGAACCCATGTATCTGACTATCTTACTGATAGCGGGAGGTATTATTCTCCTGGTTCTCTTTTTTCATTATGTGCCTTTTTTCCTTTGGCTATCGGCCAAAGTATCAGGAGTAAACATCTCATTGGTACAACTTTTCCTCATGCGTATCCGTAATGTTCCGCCGTATATCATTGTGCCGGGCATGATCGAAGCCCACAAAGCCGGATTAAACAAAATCACCCGTGACGAACTCGAAGCACATTACTTGGCCGGAGGACATGTAGAACGGGTAGTACATGCGCTCGTATCTGCCTCAAAAGCCAATATAGAACTTCCGTTCCAGATGGCAACTGCCATTGACTTGGCAGGACGTGACGTATTCGAAGCTGTACAGATGTCTGTTAATCCGAAAGTGATCGACACACCCCCTGTAACTGCCGTTGCCAAAGACGGCATCCAGTTGATAGCCAAAGCCCGTGTAACGGTACGTGCCAATATCCGCCAGTTAGTAGGTGGTGCGGGCGAAGATACGATTCTGGCCCGTGTAGGCGAAGGCATTGTGTCTTCTATCGGTTCTTCCGAAAACCACAAATCGGTTCTTGAGAATCCGGACTCCATTTCCAAACTGGTGTTACGCAAAGGACTCGATGCAGGAACGGCTTTTGAAATCCTGTCTATCGATATCGCCGATATCGATATAGGTAAAAACATCGGTGCCGCCCTTCAGATAGACCAAGCCAATGCCGATAAAAACATTGCACAAGCCAAAGCGGAGGAACGCCGCGCAATGGCGGTAGCCACCGAACAGGAAATGAAAGCAAAAGCAGAAGAAGCACGGGCTAATGTGATTCAGGCAGAAGCGGAAATTCCTAAAGCAATCGCAGAAGCTTTCCGTAGCGGTAACTTAGGTATTATGGATTATTACAAGATAAAAAATATTCAAGCCGATACTTCCATGCGCGAAAATATAGCAAAACCGATCGGTGGAAATACGAACATGCCGCTTGGTGATTAATCCATCGCCACAAAATGATGCAGAGTTTCATAAGAACCTGTTTAAATTTTACTCAGCATTATTTTAAAAGTTATTTTTGAGGATGTTTTTCTGTTTTTAAAGGAGGATAGCGGGCTATCTGACGAATGAAAGCAGGAAAACAGACCGAAAATGAGCTTAAAATAAACTGATAAAACTTTTTAGGGGAAAATGTAAGCAGGCTCGAAGGTTTTCATTTTTAATAAACACTTTGTGGAGCTCTGTGTTATTTTTATAGAGAACTTGTTTAAAACTTAATCCTTATAAACATGAAAAAGTATTTTCCTTCCTCGGAGTTGATCATCAATGAAGACGGATCTGTATTCCATCTCCACGTGAAACCGGAACAACTGGCCGACAAAGTCATTTTAGTGGGTGATCCCGGACGTGTGGCACTCGTAGCTTCTCATTTTGAGAATAAAGAATTCGAGGTAGAAAGCCGCGAATTTAAAACGGTCACAGGAACCTATAAAGGCAAGCGTATTACGGTTGTCTCTACCGGTATCGGTTGCGACAATATCGACATCGTCATGAACGAATTGGACGCATTGGCCAATATCGATTTTCAAACTCGTGAAGAGAAAGAACACCTTCGCTCATTGGAATTAGTGCGCATCGGCACTTGCGGGGGATTACAGCCCAATACTCCGGTCGGTACTTTCGTCTGCTCACAAAAATCAATCGGATTTGACGGATTGCTGAACTTCTATGCCGGACGTAACGCTGTTTGTGACCTTGCTTTCGAACGAGCTTTCCTGAACCATATGGGATGGTCGGGCAACATGTGCGCCCCCGCCCCTTATGTGATTGATGCCAATGCCGAGTTGATTGACCGGATTGCAAAAGAAGATATGGTACGTGGTGTGACTATCGCTGCGGGAGGGTTCTTCGGTCCACAGGGGCGTGAACTGCGTGTACCGTTGGCTGATCCCAATCAAAACGACAAGATTGAGAAGTTTGAATACAACGGCTTCAAAATTACGAATTTCGAAATGGAGAGCTCCGCTCTTGCAGGACTGGGCAGATTGATGGGACACAAGGCTATGACTGTGTGCATGGTAATAGCCAATCGTTTGATTAAAGAAGCGAACACCGGTTATAAGAATACCATCGATACTTTGATTAAAACCGTTCTCGATAGAATCTGATGAATTTATCTTTTGTCGCCATCGACTTCGAAACAGCTACAGGCTACATGGAGAGTGCTTGTTCGGTAGGTATCGTCACCGTGACCGACGGTATCATAACAGACGAATATTGCAGTCTCATCCAACCGCCGGAAAACGAATATTGTCGTTCAAATATCCTCGTACATGGCATTACCCCGGATATGACCGAATCATTACCGGGGTTTCATGCCATTTATCCCGAAGTGAAAAAACGGTTGCAAGGAATGACAGTGGTTGCCCACAATGAACAATTCGACCGTAATGTATTGCAGCGCACGATGCGTATGTATCAACTTGATTACGATGAATTGCTGCTTGCGGAACGTTGGGAATGTACTTTACGCATTTACCGTTCTTTAGGCTATAAACCGGCAAATCTGAGTGCCTGTTGCGAACGACAAGGTATCGAACTTACACATCACGAAGCCCTGTCCGATGCTCGCGGATGTGCCAAATTATACCTTAATTTTCTGGAACGCTACTGTCCGGCTAATACCCTATGGTAAATCGTTCTTGATGATGGGCAGGTTTTTCAAACTCGTCAATCATGGCAGCCGCATAATCCTGTACGGAAATATGGCTGTTACCTGCTATGTCTACCACCATATCATCTTTTCCTAAACGATATCTGCCGGTACGTACTCCGGGAGCCATATCGGCAGCCGGTGAGAAAAACACCCAATCGATTTCTTTTTCTTTTTTCAAGAAATGAAAATAAAAATCACTTAATGCCTTGACTCCGGGTAATAGTTTTTCGGGTACCTCACCGGAATCTACCAAACGTATGCCCGGAGCTATAAACAAAGACCCGGCACCGCCGACCATCAGGAAACGGCTGACTCCGGATTTCTTCACTCCGTCCATTATTGTCAGATAAACCTTAATCGTTTCATCGTATATATCCGGATTATCCCATCCGGGATTGAATGCACTGATCACCGCATCGGCTCCTTTACATACTTCGGCTACCTCATCCAAGGAAGAAACATCCGCTTTCTTTATGATCAGATTTTCGTTTTGTATCTTGATCTTCTCCGGATGACGAACCACTGCCGTAACCTGAATTTCACGGTTTAAAGCTTCATTCAGAATAGCCGACCCCACGAAGCCACTCGCTCCTATTAATACTACCTTTTTCATATCCAATTTGTTTTAATGTTCAATTTATAATACTATAATAGTATAACACACCACCCTACAAATTGTTGTGACATGAAAAAGAGGATCAGATATACTTCTCGATTGCCACTTTTAACTGCTCCATGGAATAAGGTTTAGATACCACCTCATTACAACCGGCAGCAAGCGCCTGCTTCTGTTCTGTATAAAAAGCATGGGCCGTCACTGCTATAATGGGGATATCAGCAGACATGGTACGAATTTTTGCAGTAGCTTCAATGCCATTCATCACCGGCATACGAATGTCCATCAAGATTAAATCGGGAGTATCCCGTAAGAAACTTTTCACAGCTTCTTCCCCGTTCGTTACCCACAAAATAGTATATTCTTTTTTTAGAAAAGCATTTATCTGCATAAAGTTGACCTCGATATCTTCAACCACAAGAATCCGCTTTTGCCCTGCCTTATACGCAGTCCCCTTATCTGCTGACGAATGGATTTGTCGATAAGGCAGATATAAAGCGAACACGCTCCCTTTACCCAATTCAGATTCTACTTCGATCCGTCCGCCAAGACGTTCTACAATACTTTGGCAGATAGGTAATCCTAATCCTGTACCCTGTACAAAAGCATTCAATTTCTCAAAACGGGTAAATATCAGGGGGAGCTTCTCCTTAGATATACCGCAACCGGTATCACGGACGAACAACTTTACCCAATCTCCCTCTTTACACATCCCCAATGTTATAGTGCCCTGTTTCGTATTCTTGATAGCATTGGAAAGAAAATTGAACAATACTTGAGTAACCCGATTACGGTCCGTCACCGTAACTATTTCCTCTTCCGGACGTACTACTTTAAACTCAACATTCTCTTTCATCTTCAATCGATGTACTTTCCCGACCTCATCAATCAACGTACAGATCTCCGCCGGTTGAAGCTGCATCTCCGACTTCCCCGATTCAATACGTGACAAATCAAGGATATCATCGATCAACTGCAACAACAAATTGCTATTCTTACGAATGATGCCTATGTATTCTTCTTTTTCTTCGGGATCTTCCGTAAAAGCAACAATCTCAGAAAAACCGACAATAGCATTGAGTGGAGTACGTATTTCATGGCTCATATTTGCCAGAAAAACAGATTTCATCCGATCCGCCTCTTCCGCTTTCCGTTTTGCTTCGATCAATTCTTTAGCGTGTTGCACCCTTTCTCCGATATCATGGATCAAAGCCAACACGTTGTTACCTTCAAAAGGAGCAATACGTGCCTGAAAATAATACCTGCCATTTTCAACATCCAACGGGTATTCTATCTCTTTCATTTCCCCGTCTTTCAAACATTCATTAATATTCCGAATGAATAAATCACTGACTTCAGGGCTATAGATAGAACGTCCGTCAGCACCTTTTAAAACGTCCACCGGATGCAGCAAAACCGTATCAGGAGCCATTAAGACATCTGTTATAAAGAAATTATTATCGAAAATAAAGATAAATTCAGGCAAAGCTTCAATAATCTTCCGATTCCGTTCTTCCAGTCGCCGGATATGCGACTCTTTCTCACATTGCGAAGTAACATTAATAGTATATGCAATTATCTTTTCGGGGTGTCCCGCTTCATTCTTCTGATAAGAGAGGAAATGATCCTCCAGCCAGATAATCTCACCATGACACCCCATACAGCGCACCTGTATCTGAGATGTCTTGTCCTCCGATTCAAGCATCTGTGAAAAAGCATTCCGGTAAGGCACGATATCTTCCGAATGGGCATATTGATAAAAGTCATCAATATTTTCAAATACGATGCCTGCTTCTCTCAGACCCAATATACGAAAATAGTCATCCGTAAAACTACATTGTCCGGTAGGGATATCATACTCCCACAATGCTATTTGATGCGCGGCCAAAACGGAGGTTATCTCTTGATATTTATTTTTCAGTTCATCAAAATCCTCATCCTTTGTCAGTGAATTCATTTCTTCTATTACCATGGTATGTATTGTTTTGCTGTATGATAAACAAAGATATGAATTATAAAGAATAACTTGCACCAAAGTTATCTCTTTTTTCTTCAGAAAGTTTTATCTTTGCCTTTCATAAAATAAAAAACAATGAATCAAGATACCATCTGCGCCATCGCCACCGCTCAAGGTGGTGCTATCGGAAGTATTCGTGTTTCCGGCCCCCATGCCATTGACATCACTGAACGGATATTTATTCCTGTGAAAGCTGAGAAAAAATTAACCGGCAGAAAGCCATATACCCTCACATTCGGCCATATCTACAACGGAGAAGAAATAATAGATGAAGTGCTTGTCAGTCTGTTTCGTGCTCCCCATTCTTATACAGGAGAAGACAGTACTGAAATTACCTGCCATGGTTCCAGCTATATCCTCCAGCAGGTATTGCAGTTGCTTATCAAAAACGGTTGTCGTCTGGCGCAACCCGGTGAATTTACACAAAGAGCTTTCTTAAATGGTAAAATGGATCTCAGCCAGGCGGAAGCGGTAGCGGATTTAATTGCTTCAACATCAGCAGCAACCCATCGCCTTGCCATGAGTCAGATGCGAGGCGGGTTCAGTAAAGAGCTGACAGATCTCCGGGAAAAGCTACTCAACTTCACCTCTATGATAGAATTGGAATTGGACTTCAGTGAGGAGGACGTAGAATTTGCCGACCGTTCCGTATTGTTGCAACTGGCAGATAGCATAGAAAAAGTAATAGCCCGTCTGGTGCATTCATTTAATGTAGGTAATGTTATCAAGAACGGTGTTCCTGTAGCTATTATCGGTGAAACGAATGCCGGAAAATCAACACTCCTCAATGTTTTGTTAAATGAAGACAAAGCCATCGTCAGTGACATTCACGGCACCACCCGTGATGTCATCGAAGATACCGTAAACATCAATGGTATCACCTTTCGCTTCATCGACACGGCGGGCATTCGTGAAACCAATGATACAATCGAGAATTTAGGTATAGAGCGTACCTTTCAAAAAATTGATCAAGCGGAAATTATCCTTTGGATGATCGATGCTACAGACGCCCCCTCGCAAATAGAAGGACTATCGAAAAAGCTCCTCCCCCATTGCGAAGGCAAACACCTGATCCTCACTTTTAATAAATCCGACCTCATCAGAGAAGAGCAGAAAGAAGCCATTTTGTTTCTCCTAACGAATTTTCCAAAAACTGATATAAATTCGATCTTTATCTCTGCAAAACAACATTCAGGAACAGATGAATTACAACAGATGCTGACTGAAGCCGCTCATTTACCGACAATCACTCAAAATGATGTCATTGTCACCAATGTTCGTCATCACGAAGCACTTAGTCTTGCTTTGGAAGCCATACACCGTGTACAGGAAGGATTGAACAGAAATATTTCCGGAGATTTTTTGGCACAGGATATACGCGAATGTATTTTTCATCTATCGGATATCGCGGGAGAGGTTACTAATGACATGGTATTGCAGAATATTTTTCAAAATTTCTGCATCGGCAAGTAATATAATTTATTGATAATCAATTAGTTAAATAAAAACCAAATAAACAGTTTCGAGAACCATATTTTCTCTTTTTAGCTTATGTTTTCCACATTTTTGTCCCCTGTTTGTCCCCTAGAATGGCATCGGGGGACAAAATTTTGTCCCTTGATGTATTTTTGAGACTTTCCCTCTATAAAATCAGTCAAAATCACAGATAATTGATGTCTGAATACTATTTTTTATTTCCCAGCCTCAAATACATTCAAATATTATATCACTGATAAACAGACACATACATTGGGATATGCGGAGCAAGAATTACGACAGATGATATTCTGCCATAAATACAAATAACATTCTTATTGAATATTAATCTTAGAATTCCTACTGGTTGGTACCTACAATATTGTCATGGACTTGGTGGGTCTGAACCAATTTTATTTTATTGTGGAACTTTTTAATATTGTCCATATTTTTAGTGGACAGCAAGATTATTAGTTATATAATACAAAGAACATTACGAATCTCGCATTCTCTATTACACAAAATGCTGGTGTCTCATCACCAGCAACATCGTCACTCCGAGCCGAACATTTTTCTAAATTCTACAGAATAATCAGATGCCCTGTCATACTACTATGATTTTTGCAAATTATTTACGATAAAATAGGTTTATATTTCTCATTTCTTTTTATGACTGCAAACATTCTCGCTACAATTTTGGCTCGTAGCGCGTTGATTACAGACATCTTGTTCTTACCTTCGGCAACTTTCCTTTCGTAATATTTCTTTAGTTCACCTCCAATCCGATGTGTTACCGCCACGGCAGCCAAGTGGAGAAGTTTTTTCATCACCTTGTCTGCCCGATGCGACACTCTTGCTTTCGAGTGTAGAGAACTTCCGGAAGAATAAGAGAAAGGGGCAACTCCTGCATAACAGTTGAACTTTCTCGGATCATCAAAACGGGTAAAGGCTTCCGTAGTGATTATCATGTTGGTTGCCACCACACGTCCCACACCGTCTATGGACATCAGAAGTTCCTTCTGCCTGGACAGTACAGAACAAGAAGCTATCACTTCATCCATTTCGTCCGTAATGGCTTGTATAGCTTCCTCCAAGTCATCCATCAATGCCTGCAAACGCTTCATCTTGCGTTCGTACAAGGCTTTCGGCATATAATCCTTTTGGTCTTTCATCTGTCCTTTATATTTGGCCAAATCCGTCACATACAGGGTGCGTTCGGATTCAAGTTGTTTCAATCTTTCAATATCCTCCGTAGGACGTTCGTAGCACTGAATTTTGTCCTGAAAGCGGCTGGCATAGATGGCGATACGTTTGGCATCCACCTTGTCGTTCTTTCCACGCTGTACACCTGACGAGTACTTGATCTCTGCTGCGTTTTCAAGCCATAGCCTGCATTCTACGGTTTTGCAGGCACACGCCAAAGGGAATGTGTACTGCCCGGTATGTTCCGCACAGACAAGCATTTGACCACCCGCAATGCCATAATTTTCTTCCAATTGATGCAGCAATGCCATGATTGAGCTTTGATGGTTGGCTGTTTCTTCTTCATGTACAACCTTTCCTTCAAACATCACACAGAAGTCCAACTTCTTTTTCGACACGTCTACACCGATAAAATAAAAATTTTCCATACTTTTGTCTTCTAATCTTACAGGAAAGAAAGGGCTTGAACTTAACCTAATTACCTTAACAATGGATGTTAACCTACTATCTGGGCCTGGGTTCAAACAAGCAGGAAGTCCGCTTATGACAACGGAACTGTATAATCCTTAATCATTCATGGTTCACTTCCTGCATTCTTTCTTTGCTGTACAAATTTATCTTTTCTATTTTATCTGTGATACTCGGATGCAAATCTAAGGTAATCATACATCACAGCAGCATTCTCATCATTCTTGTTCTCAGCATTCTCCGACCAATTGTAAGAACCTATTATTACAATCTGATTGTCAATGACACAATACTTATTGTGCATTAATCCTCCTCGTGAACCACGAATTGCCTTAAATGGTATTCCATCTATGTTAACTCCAAACTTTGAATTCGTATAATCATCATAGAAAATAACCTTCACATCAATCCCTTGCTTATGCTTTTCCACTAATTTGTCTGCTATACTTTGATTTGTAAACCACGCTATACATACATGAATTGACACCCGAGTCTTATCAAGCTCCTTGATTATTTTATCCGCGATATCATTGAAGTAAGCATCATTTCTTACGGGTTTCCTGTCTACAAGAACACTTCGTGAAAAAAATCTATTCAAGGCTTCTACCATTTCTTTTTCACAATCTTCAGCTTCTACCATCGACTTTGGATAAACAGTCAGTGTATTTCCAGGATGATCCTTACTACTGCTTAGAGTAATATTAACTGTTTTTACAACATTCAATCTTTCAACAACCTCCTTTGCATCCTTAGCAATAGAATCATCTAAAAAGTAAACCTTTACATATGGTTTACTGAATGCCTCTCGGATTTCAGTACTAAAATATCTTCTTTTATGCATATCAATTCCTATTATAATTGTTCCTTTATTATTCTCAACATATAGTGGTTTATCCTCGTTTTGAATAATTGTACGATTTTCGCTATTTTCTCATCATTATTTTAATATTTCCAGAAGTTGTCATCAATAGTTCCGAGTCTAGCGAAATTATCCTTAATGCGCTAAAATCTTGCGATACTGCCATATAATTTATTGTTTCGTAATTGAAAGCTATATCTGTTCACACACTGATGACACTAATGGAAAGGTTCTTTTCCCTCTAATTGAAAAATCAGGAATTCTGCTGTACTATTCCGTATTTCTATATTTTTTGCCATAATAAAATCATTTAACATATTGTGGTAATGGCTCACAAAACATTTTATTTACGACCCTATCACGCATTAGCTTCATGTTCGTAAAATTACGACATATATTTTGTGCTATTTCCAGATAGTTATCTGAACCATCATCTTTTTGATAATAGTATGGCTTTATTGAAACACAGTTTTTATGTTCAAACAAGGTGTTTAGCAAAGTTCGGTCCAAGTTACCACAAGAATGCCCCATGATATAAACTTGATATGGAGCAGATTCAATGAACTGAAGCAAATTACGATATTTTCCTGACTCTAAATACTTTATAGATTTGATGTTTCTTAAACACTCATTATCTGATTGTTTAAGGAAATCTCTATAATCCTCATCAAGCTCATCACCATAGCCAAATATTATGCTATCTGGATTATTCAAGTCTCCATGAATATGGTTTGTAGATGCAACTTTCAAACACCCATATTTGTCAGCTACTTCTGTATAATTAAAATTAAGTAGCATAATATTCTCAGGAAATATTAAATCCTTTAGGTAAATTTCTTCTATCTCTGACGAACCTACAAACTGCTTTCTGAGCTGTTTGATATCCTCTGCCATAAAGTGCCTATCGGAACCTTCATAACCATATCTACAGAGTAACTGTTAGTACACATTGTCTTGTTGGATTAAATAATCTACGTAGTCATAGTAAACTTGTAATTGTGAAATACTAACATCATCTTTACGAATATTTCCATAAAATTGACGTTGTATCTCCTTATTGCACTTTATATTATCAGTTGTGATAGAAGAAAGATATTGAGCTAAAAGCCCTTGAATATAATGTAACTGTTTGTTGATTTCTGAAATTGTATAATTACAGTTGTCCGGATTTATAATCGCATTTCGCAATAAATCATAATATTCCTTTTCTATGTCAACCCACCCTTTGGTCTCAATACAAGTGCATATATTAAAAAAAATGGAGACAATGAAAGTTCAAAGGACTTAGAGTCATTGGCAATACTATCAATAATCTCTTTACCGGACGGTTTGTTAAAAAACTTAGGAAGACAAAATGCAAAGACATTCCAACAGCGATTGTAATTGTCTGAAGTAATTTTGATAGAACAAAGACAATCCTCCGATATAGGCGTAAGATTTCCTGTAAAAGAATCAACTCGTTTCTCCCAATACCAGTTTATAAAATCTTCATATCTAGTAGGAAGCCCATGTGCCAAGTCAAAGCCATTGCCGATTAGTATTATTCGATTCATATGTTGCATTATTCTTTGTATGGTAGTGCCACAAATGTATTCAGTTTTTGACGCAGAGTTCGCCAATTTGGAAGACGTTTGTTCATCAACATCTCAAAAATCTTGTTATGAGTATCAACTTTAAAATGACAAAACTCATGTACAATCACAAACTCAATGCACTCACGTGGTACTCGGGCAAGTTCAAGATTAAAGATAAGCAGACGCTTTGAGAGAATGCAACTGCCCCATTCAGTCTTCATCTGCTTGACTTGCCATTTAAAAGGATTCTCTTCAAGTTTATTAGCCCAGCATTGGAGCATTGATTCCAATTCCTTTTTAAGATGATACCTATACCAGGTACGCATTAGTTCCGCTCTTGTTTCAATAGAAGTGCCAGGTTTCAAAAACATATAAAGTTTGTTACCTTTAAGTTCCATATTATTTGCATAGTGAGGCAACTCTTCTACAATTAGTTGATACCGTTGACCAAATAAATAATGGCTCTCGCCCGATACGAATTGCCGTTTCGTTTGTCGAGGTTGGGCAAGCACTTCCTCTATCTGAGTACGAAGCCATTCCAGTTTTTGTAAGACAAAATTTCTGGCATCATCATCAGCCAGATAATCAGGCATAGAGATATGTACCCTCGCATCTGGAGGATAGACAGCTAAATGCAAATTTTTAATGGATTTGCGTTCAACCTCAATTTCAATATCTGCTACTTTTATGATATGCATTAAAACTCAGGATTATTTATTACAATACGGAGAATGTCATCTACATCAAATGGTTTAGATGCAGTGAATGATTCTAAGGCCCTACGAAGCTTCGCTTTCTTTACATCATTCGTCCTAAATCCTTGCTTAGCATTAACTTTGATAAGTTGATAGACCTCCAGAGTTAATGCCACATCTTCGCCTAGATTATCAAATAATGCTTGTTTGCCTTGAGTGTCGAGTCTAGGGTCGAATGTACGATTCCCAAGTTCACGAGCCAACTCAGCTATTGCTTTGAGATATTCCTTATAGTCAAGAACTCCTTGGCGATACTCTGCAAGCAGTCGATTTATGCGTTCTGAGAATTTTCTATATTCTTCTGGATTACTCTCACGTTTACGGTTAACTACACGACGAACATTGGCAGTAATCGTTGAAGCGACACCATCCTTTCCTCCAAGTGCTTCCTCAGCCTCATGTTCTGCTTCCTCTGAGTTACCGTCAAGCACAAGGTCAAGAAATGAAAAGTCTTCAAGCATGGCGAGTACCTTTGAGGACTTGGCATCTATATACATATCAAGTATGTTTCTCATCTGCTGATCATACAGTTTCATGTCAACAATATCTCCGGCACGGCGCATTATGGCATTCCGAATATTATCAAAATTCTTGATACGCTCAAATATAGTCTGCGCCTCTTCAGTCGTATAACCAGCTCTCTCCATTTCAAGCGCAATTGCAGAATAACGGGTCACAAGAATTTTTACAGCATTATAGAAGGCTTCGCGTATGGGGGCACTTCGGATAGTTGCAGCTTCTTCTTCATCAGGCTCCGTGCTGCGTTGGTCGAATACAAAGTAATCAAAAAATTCGTTGGTCGTTTTTGGATGAGCAACAGGCTCACAAAGATGCTCTACACGTTCAAGTGCCGTGTCCAAATCGCGCTTGGCATTCTCAAATCGATCCGTTAACAATCCTTCCACATCTTCCTTGTCGTAATCTGAAAATGCTCCAGTAGTGTAATCATTGACCGCATCTTCAATATTCTTAAAAAGCTGTTTGTAGTCGACTATATACCCGAACTCTTTTTCTTCATGCTCGTTGTTTGTACGGTTTACGCGACAGATAGCTTGAAACAAATCATGCCCCTCCATTTTCTTATCAAGATAGAGATAGGTAGCCGATGGAGCATCAAAACCAGTAAGTAGTTTACTTACCACAATCAGTAGTTTCATATCACCTGGATGGTCGACAAATTGAGTCTTAGCCCATTCCTCAAATTCTTCGGGAGTGCGGTCCTTAAACATCTTTTTAGCCATCTCTGCTTTATATTCAGCCTCGCTTTGTGTTTCGCCCGAAGATGATTCTTCCGGACTCGCATCTTTACCGTTAAAACTTGAAACGACTGCACAATGTCCTTTAAGTTGTGTTTCCTGAAAGACCTCCCAACAACGATAAGCCTGATAAATGCTATCGCAAACCAGCATTGCATTACCCCAACCTTCCCGAAGGCATGATATGAGTTGCATATCCTTTACAATGTCGGCTACAATCTTACGCACGCGGTCACGACTCGAAAAAAGATTCTTCATTACAGCCCATCGGCTTTTCAACTCTTCTTTTGCTTTCGGACTGAGATTGCGTGTAATGTATTCAAAGAGTTGGTCAACAGCCTGTTCGTTTTCAAGATTCTGCTCTATTTCGCGAGCTTCATAACGTAGATCGAGAATCACCTGATCCTTAACCGCCTCATTAAATTTATATGTGTGAATATAATTGCCAAAGTTTTCTCTCGATGTAAGTTTACTCTTTTGTTGTTTCAGCAATGGAGTTCCAGTAAAACCGATGAGCATAACATCATCACCCATGATTTTTTTCATGGCTTTGTTGAGTATACCACCTTGTGTACGATGGCATTCGTCAACAAAGACAAATATATTGCCTTTAGCCCTAAAACCTTGGGGCAGTTTTTCGGCAAGTGCAGCCATATACTGTTCAGGTGAGCGCTTTCCTCGGAGTTTCTTCTCTTCTGGAGAAAAAGCAGATTCCTCCTGTCCTGCAATACCAAATTTATGGATAAGGGTACAAATCAAATTAGGTTCAACTTCTGACAGCATCGAAAGAAGATGATTTCCGCTTTTGGCACGAATTGGTTTATGACCGGCATCTTTGAATCCATTCTCAATTTGTTTGTCGAGTTCATCACGGTCGGTGATAATAACAACACGCGGGTCATTTGGCATATTCTCCAATATCCATTGAGCCAGCCATACCATCATCAAACTTTTGCCGGCGCCTTGCGAGTGCCAGATAATACCACTTTGCTTATTGCGGATGCGTGGTTTTGCTGCCTCGAATGCGAAATATTGGTTTGGACGACAAACTTTTTTAATGCCTCCGTCATATATAACGCAGTCATGGATAAGACGCAAAATTCTTTTCGGTTCAAGCATCTGAAGCAATGAACGATCAAGTTCATTAGGAAATTCTGCTCTTGGAAATAGCTCAGGAATTGGTTCGGGGGTGGACGTATCATTGGGATAACTTTGACCTGTTGGTTCCTTCCAGCGTAACCAAAACTTTTCCGGAGTCAGTATTGTACCATAATGCACTCCTTCACTATCGTTTCCGGCAAAAAGAAATTGAGCAGGCACAAAAAAATGGCATATTTCATTATCTCTACCATTATTACGAATCTGTTGGCGCACACCGTCCTTAACGCTAACAGTTGATTTCTTCAATTCAATAACTCCAAGAGCCATTCCATTGACATACACTACTATGTCAGGGCGGCGTGTATGGTATTCTTCTATATTACGGCGGACTGTCACCTCCTCTGCCAAAGAAAATATATTGTCGGCCACATTATCCTCAGACCACTCAATAATCTTAACTGTTTTACTTTGTCCGTCATCACCTTGAATATTTACTCCATAGCGCAGATAGCTATAAAAGTTCAGATTGCTCTGAAACAGCGTATCCTTGTCATGGCATCGGCTTATCTCCAAATCGAGCAAGCGAAGAACTTTATCAATCTCCGTATTCGAGGCGTGTTGTGTATCTTTTATAAACTTTCCAAGAATTTCTGGAATAATTGGAAGATTATCGGCATCCTGCTTATATCCAAGATACTGATAGCCACAGTAATTGTGGAGGAGATTAATAACACGATTTTGAGTTACGCGTTCTGAATCTACTAATGGTATCGTGTTCATATCAAACGAATTTTTCCTGTTAATAACTGCTGCATCATGCCTTGACGGACTGCAATATATTTATCCCTTTTTGCCTCTATTGCTTCAATTCCATCATTCATGTCAGACAGAATATTGGCAATGGCTTTTTGTTCTTGCATCGTTGAAGGTATATTTATTTTCATTTTTGCAATCATATTTCTTCTAACAGAATCTACTGTTGCTTTTGCTGATAATGCAATAACTCGATTATAAAAGAAAAATGAAAATAGGAAATAAAAGAATTTTGCATCTACATCATCAAAGTCGTACATTAAATAGCATCGTTGATGTAAATCAAATTTTCCATTAACATAATGAAACACCTTTCCTATTTGACCATCCCCAATAGTTATAACACCTTCACAATCGAATATATAGCTATTGCTTCTCATGACTGTGGCCGACCGAATGTAAAATGGATATATACCTGATTCGATTTGATCTTGAGTGTTACTCTCTCCTGTGGTTATTTTACAACATTTTTCAACTAAAGTATTCCTCCACGGATGGACGAAACCTGGTAATCTGCAATGAGCGGTTAGGAGCTCTTGCATAGTACCCTGCATTATAGACCGTTTCTTTTCAATCAGAGTATCAAGTTCACGAATTAACTTATCTACATCGCTCAATGCTTCCGCTATGCGCACCTATTCTTCAATAGGAGGAACGATAAATGGAAGGGTTCGATATTTTGTTAAAGATATTCGTTGACGTGTACTTCCTTGAGTATTTTCTTCGATTATTCTTAAGTACTCACAACTTTTAGTTCCATAAATAAAGTATTGCGTATTGATAGAGTCATTAAACCTAACTTTAATAGCATCTGATCCTTGTATAAAGCAAGCCTCATGATTAGGACATATTATAGATCTACCTGCCGGCATCATCTTTGCTATCAATACATCGCCAGGATTTACCAAATGCGAGGAAAGTACTTTTGCATATTCAAATGTTGTATATTTTACATTTGAATCATTCCAACCATTTTCTCCAATATTTCCTAATTGTACTATTCGGACTTCTCGTTTAGTTGTATAGTGTTCTTGCTTTAGCTTGGTTCCAAATGGTCCGTCATTCATTGCAACAATTAACTCATCAATTGTTGGCGTGCCCCATGCTTTAGGAACTAACCCTAACTCTGTTTGTTTGAATTTGGTTTCAATCATAATTCAAATCCCATTTTAGCAAGATGTGCATTTACTTTTTCTTCAAGATCTCGTACTGAAGCGTCGATGTCGGATAAGCGGCGAGCATAACGATCAACAAGAGCAGTCACTTGTTGTTCAATATCCACGGTTACATCGAAAGCCGCACTAATGGCTCCTCCAACTATAGCAGTATGCCATTTGTCGTTAACAACCATACCCTTAATTTCCGATTCTTGTAAAGTAGGATATTTTGCAACAACAAGTTTGGTCAACTTAGATATCTTTTGTTTAACATCGGTCTTAGCATTGACCAACTCTCTATTTAAGTCAATATATTGTTTATATAACTTAATGGTATCATCCGGCAATGCCGCATAATTGACAACTTCCTTCAACCGATATTTAATTGCACTTACACTTATGTCGCTAAGACGATCAAATACATTCCGATTTTTGGCGATAATAGCTTCGCGTTTCTCTTTACCAATCTTTCCTTTTTCGTTAATAGCAAGATACGCCTCTAAAACATCTTTTTCTCCCTCCAAAGGTTTAGGACATATAGCGTAGATATATTTGCTTATGATTTCGGTAACAGTATCGTTAAGTTCCTCGGGGTATTCCTCCTCCATCTGTTCTATCTCACCTTTGAGTTGTGACACACGCTCTTCTGCTTCATTGACCGAATCGTTCTCTTCTTTGAAATAGTGATTGACAACAACATGAACCGGCAACAAATCGCAATTGTAATCCCTGAAGGTGGGATTCTTTTTAGGGACAAACTTTACCTCTTTAGATTTTTTATCGGTTGTAAGAACATCACACGACAATTCTACCGTCCAACCATAGCGAGAAATCAGATAACAATCATCTTGCATGGCTGAGTTCCAATAGTTGAGCAATATGTCATATATCGTGTATTTGTCAACAAGCCCATCAATTTCAGAGAGCATCTCAAGGAGTGACTCACTCCAGTCTGCTATAAGTTTTTTAGGTTGGCATCCGGGAGCAAGCGCAAACATCTGTTGTGACACAAGTTTATACCATTCTTCTATTGCATCAGAGAAGAATCCACTTAAAGTACAGAATTCCTTATTGTGTGTAATAGCGTCTGGAATTTCATTACGCCCAACACAAAGTTTATAATAGCCTTTCTCCAAAGGTTCAAACAGCTCGTCTTTAAGTGTCGGGCAGTGTCGCCAAAGATAAGAAAAACCTTCTTCTACATCCTTAGCAGGCAATCCACCATTTAGTTTGAGGTGAGCATAAAGATCTTGTTGTATTTCAGTATCGACTGGTGTTATATAACGTGACACATTGAGATTGCAGTCATTTCGCTCATTGGTAATTTCGGTGTAAGGTACGAATCGAGCAAAATGAGGTATGGTTTCCTCTTTATCATCAAGGTTACCATTTGCTTCGAGATTTTCAAGAGTTTCCCATGCATCAAATACACGACGAATATCCTGTTCACGAAGTCGATTCTTTGCTCCATCTTTTGCGAATCCAGAGCGAGCATCAATCATAAAAATGCCTTTTGATGTCGAAGTCTTAGCTTTGTCAATAATGATAATACAAGCAGGAATTCCAGTACCAAAAAACAAGTTTGTAGGCAGACTTATGATACCTCTAATATACCGTTTCTCAATAATTTTCCGCCTAACAGCCTCCTCTTCATTGCCACGAAACAGAACTCCGTTTGGCAATATACAAGCTCCCCGTCCTTGGGAATTGATAGACTTGATAATGTGGAGCAAAAATGCATAATCTTCATAGCCAACCGGTGGAATGGGCGGTAGATTGTCGGAGTTTCCCCATCGGCCAAAGGTATCATTAGTCTTAATTTCTCCCTTTATCCATCCTTTCTGAGAAAATGGAGGATTGGCAACGACATAGTTGAATGTTTCCAGTTGATTTGATGTTGATTTGAAGAATGGCTTTTCAATAGTATCTCCGACTTCTAACTCCGGGTCGTCATAACCATGAAGATACATATTCATAACCGCCATACCTCGTGTTGCCCCATCAAGTTCTTGGCCAAATATAGAAACGCCATCACGATGCTTGGTATATTCCGCAGCAGCACGAAGCAACAATGATCCCGAGCCGCAAGTCGGGTCGTATATAGAAATCTGTGGCCGATTGTCTTTATGTATGCCTATCAGACGAGCCATTAAGCGAGAAACCTCGGCAGGAGTATAAAACTGACCTTTCTTTTTACCACTCTCTGCCGCAAAATTTTTCATCAGATATTCATACGCATCTCCGATAAGATCGTCATCGCCAGCACGGTTCTTACTAAAATCAAGGAAATCCCGCTGAAAAACAGAAATGAGGCTTGTCAATGTATCAACCTTAGCTTTCCCTGTTCCAAGTTTAGTTGAGTCATCAAAATCAGCTTCGTTGATAATGTGATCTAATCGAGGATTCGCTCGGGCTATAGCATGGAGCTTTTTCTGAATCTCCTCACCTATATTGGGTTTCCCCTTAAGGGCAACGATGTCATTGAAAGAACATCCTTCAGGAAGGTCAAAGAATATGTCTGAATCGGATTGTACCTTGTCACTGATGTACTTCAAGAATAGCATAGTCAACACATAGTTTTTGTATTGACTTGCATCCATACTTCCACGGAGGATATTGCAACTCTCCCAGAGTATACTATATAATTGGGTCTTCTTTATTGCCATAATTAAATTTTTGTCTCACCATTTATGAGTTGACGAGGGTCAACATTAAGTAATTCTGCAACTTTAACCAACATATCAAGGGATGGTTGTGACTTATTGGAACACCATCTTGAAATTGTATTTTCGGACTTACCCATTTGCTCTGCCAACCATCTATTGGTTCTTTGCTTTTCTGCAAGTACCACTTTTATTCTATTCAGCATCATTTGTTGATTATTTGACATTAATATTTAAATTATCCTCGTTAAATTGCAAACAAAAATACATCAAATTCCCCATATAGCCAAGTATATAAGCGACAAAAACATCATTTAAAGGAATGGCTACAGTTGTCATAAAGCTATGCAAAAAGAACACATGTGCCGTTTTTATCTATTCCATCAATGAATTTCACCTTATCAAAAATATTATGCTGCACGAACATAATGTTTGTGCAGCATAATACCTCAATCCTGTCTTATTACTCAATCGCATACAAATCAACCCTATACCTCATTCTAATTGGCAATTTAGCGCATTTTTGCTTGGTAATTTGGCACACAGAAACAGTTATTCCTTACATCGTTTATTCAACACTCCGGTAAACATATCCATATCTCTCTTGGAAATCCCTAATCTTGTCGCCAGTTCTCGCCACTCTTTTATGGTTCCAATTACCTCAGAAATAATTTTCTTTGCAGCTTTTCGGTTAAGCATATAATCTTCGCAAGCATCAAGCAAAATGTTTAAGTCAGCTTTGTTGGAAGTGGATGAAATAAGCAGACTTTGATATTCATTCAGAGTGGGATTCATATCGTATGCAGAAGAAAGCGTCCAACCTTTTGCAGTCAAAAGAATACCATACAGAGTGCCCAATAACTTACAGCTAACCGGATAACTATCAATATAG
>ENA-ORMO01000056-ORMO01000056.1-human-gut-metagenome-genome-assembly--contig:-NODE-56-length-147899-cov-4.935168_pt1 | contig 147899 bp, 117 predicted proteins | sample MGYA00242106_ERZ509001 | MGnify/ENA primary metagenome ERZ509001 (study PRJEB26280, sample SAMEA2338736) | human gut metagenome | biome: human gut; feature: human-associated habitat; material: faeces...
AAGAATTTTACCTCGAAAAATAACCACACCGCCGCAGCTCGTTGCTTCAATCATTGCAATCCCTCCTGGTGTGTTTCTCTAACTGATTGTAGTATACCGCTTTTTCAGACAATGTGCAAGACGGAGGCTGAAATGTTACACAGGGCCTGTGACAAAATCATCTTTTTCTTGCCCGGCATCCTGTTTCATGGTATATTGACTGCGGAGCGGTCAATATACCTGCGCATACCGGTTTCAGCATTCACTGCTGAAAGCCGGGCGCTAAATTCCGCCGGAGACCCGGCGCCCGAAGGGAGCCAAAACACCACTGCGGCATGCATTTGACGAGCGGTCCCATCGAGACGTCAGTCGGGATGGGATATTGCACTGGTAATTTTCCCATAGGGATCATTTTTTAGTCTTATTTGATTTAATCTGATAAGTTTTTAGTCTTTTATCATACAAAATTGTTCCGTTTCTTGCTGGAGGTGCGTCCGGCATCTGCGCGGAAAATGGAATACGGCTCAGAAAGGATGGAAATTCTATGAAACATGAATCTTTATCTTACATACAGGAAGCAGTGAAAAAACATGAGAAAGAAGCGGCTGCCCTCAGCGATCATCTGGCCGCCAACCCGGAGGTGGCGTACGAGGAGTTCAATTCCAGCCGTGCGATGGCTGACCTTCTCAAACAGGCGGGCTTTCAGGTTACATACCCTTTCGCCGGATATGATACGGCCTTCTGCGGCGTTCTGGACAACGGGGACGGCCCCTCTGTGGCGATTTTAACCGAGTATGACGCACTTCCCGGCATCGGACATGGCTGCGGGCACAACCTCCACGGCTCTCTGTCTATTCTGACAGGCCTTACGCTGATGGAGCTGAAGGAGCATTTCAGGGGAAAGGTTTATGTAGTGGGGACCCCCGCCGAAGAGGCAAGCGGTGCAAATATCACCATGGATTCCGACGGCATCTTCGATGAGATGGATTTAGCCGTCATGATGCACAGCGGCCCGGGAGGAGTCTGCATGCCCAACACAGACTCCATGAGCCTTCGCGGCTGCATCATCGAATTTTTCGGACAGACCGCCCATGCGGCAGCCTGCCCCTGGCAGGGAAGAAGCGCTCTTGCGGCAGCCCGAAAATTTCTCGACCTCGTGGATGCTAGGCGGGAGTGCTTTACCCCCGATATACGTGTAAATGCAGTAATTCTTGACGGCGGCCTTGTCCCGAATGTCATTCCGGACTATGCGAAGGTTAAAATGGAATTTCGGACCTCCTCTATGAGGCGTCTGGAGGACGTGGACGATATCATCCGCAAATGCGCCAGAGGCGCGGCCATCGCTCTTGACTGTGAAGTGAAATTAGACTTCCCATATCCTGATTATGCTGATGTGGTAAGAAATACCCCACTGGAAAATGAAATATCGGAGCTGCTCTCAGAGCTTGGATTCAAGGTGGAGCCGGTAGGACCGGCCACAGGCTCATCCGATGTGGGAAATGTAAGTTACCGCTGCCCCACCATCCAGCCTCAGCTGGCTATCACCGATGAAAACTGCGCCCTGCATACTACAGAATTCTGCGCTGCAACACAGACGCCTGCGGCTCACAAGGCTATGGCGAAGGGGGCAGCGGCCATGACGGCTCTCATTCTCAGGGTTTTCAATGACGAGACGTTCAGACGGGATGTCAGGAGAAGTTTTGAGGAGGAGTTGAGGGGGAAGTAGAGGGAAGTCCCTCTAGAAAAATACTGTCAATAGTCGAACCAGTTGAAAAAGGGTAAGCGCTCAATAAAATAATGGCTATCTTCCCATAAGGTATTCCGCTATAGTTGAAGTAAAATACTCCAACTTCAACTTTTCGATTTGATCCGACATCTCTGCTGTATCATGTCAGACCATGGCATCAGCTCTTCTATCCCTTCGGGCTCATTTTTGTAGTCCGGCATATAGAGCAGTACGGTCTCCAGATATGCGTAGATATTCAGATCGTTGAGTTTTGCAGTTTCTACTAAACTGTAAATGATAGAGCTGGCACGGGCGCCTTTTACGGTATCGTGGAACAGGAAATTTTTCCGCCCTGCTGCATAGGGGCGGGCGATATTTTCTGCGATATTGTTCGATATGGAGCACCGCCCATCCAACAGGTAGTTCTCCATATATGGCTTCTGGTTTTTCGCATAGGTCACCGCTTTGGCCAGACGGCTTCCGCCAGCTGGCTTCACTGTTTCAAGCCATGACCAGTAAGCCTCCCAGATGGCAGACTCTGTCTTAAGGCGCTTAGCTTTCCGGGTGTCGGCATCCAGATCCGCATACTCCTTTTCCAGTTCGAATAACTGGTTACAGTAGTTTAAACCGATTTCTGCAGGGGTCTTATCGGAAGACTTCCTGGATTTTCCGGGAAGCGCTTCATTCCAGTACCGCCTCATATGGGCAAGGCAGCCACAGCGGATGACACCCTTCAGCTTATTGCAGCCACTGAAGCCATCGCAGATAAGGTAACCGGAGAATCCTTTTAGAAATTCCTCCGCATGATATCCTCCGCGGCTGGGCTGGTAATCATACAGGCGGATCGGCGGCAGCCCATCGTTCCCGGAGCCATACAGCCACATATAGGACTTGGACTGTGCCGTTTTCCCTTCTTCCCTCAGTACCTGGCAGGGTGTTTCATCTGCATGGATGATGTCCCTCTCCAGCAGGTGCTGGTGAAGCTGTTCATACACCGGCTCCATATAATCTATGCCGCATTTGATGACCCAGTTAGCCAGTGTCGCTCTGGGGAGCTTTACTCCCAGCTGTTTCCAGTTCGCCTCCTGGCGGTAAAGAGGGATGCTGTTCCCATATTTCTGATACATTACGTAAGCAACCGTGGACGGAGATGCCAGGCTGTGCTTCAGCAGCGGGCTTGGTGTTTCAGCCCCAACGATAACAGAAGCGCCGTCTTTCTTACATTCCGGACAGCCAAGCACTTCCTGGACATACTGGATCCGTTCCACTTTTGCAGGGATGATCCGCAGTTCTTCCCGCACGACCTTTTTCCCGATAACCTCCATCGGAGCATTGCAGTAGGGGCAGTTCCTGTCCTCATCCGGCACGGTGCAGGGAACTTCCACTACAGGAAGCCCTGCAAGGATCTCTTCCCTGGTGGCCTTTGGTTTCTTTGCCTTACGTTTATAACCACCAACAGCCTCCTCAAGAGCTGGTTCCGGGACAGAAAGATCTGCAGTGGCTTCTGCTTCATTGAACAGATCCATCTGTCCTGGAAATGCCTCTTTTTTTGTTTTTTCGCTGGAAGATGCGAACAGCTTTTTCTTCAGATATTCGACTGTCTCATTGAGATTTGCGATCGTCTGGTTCAGCTGTGCGGTCTGCTCCTCATGGCTTTTGGTCATCTGCTCGACTGTATGACGCTGGCTGTCCACCAGCTGACGAAGGGATTCAATGGTCTCTTTCTGAAGCTGTATGAGCGCTTCCATCTCTGACTGCGGCATAGGGAACCACCTTTCTTTTTGCTGGTTCCTATTATACCGGAAATCCAGCAGAAAAGCGAATTTTCCGCCGTACTGCCGTCGTCATTTTGACGAAAGGAACATGTGGAAAACACATAGCATCGGCGGGATATTCCCTATGAAAAACGTTGGGTTTTCCACACGCGAACAGTAACCCGGGAAAAATGGAAAGCGTTATCCCCCTAATCTCCCGGCGGTTCCATTGTTATGTGGATAACCCATCAGCAGCGTTTTTTCCGCCCTATAAGGGAAGAAAAAATTTCTCCCTTTTGCACAAAGGTCAGAAGTCCTTTTTCCGGGCAGGCCGGATTGCCTTAGGCTGATCGATGGAAAGCCCCTCTAAAAGCCAGCGGTATTCCTGCCGGCTAAGATTCCTTACTTCGGAAGAATCCCGGGGCCACTGGAACCGCCCATCATCTAAACGTTTATAATAGAGGCAGAAGCCATCTTTTTCAAAATGGAGCGCTTTGATCCGGTCACAGCGTCTGCCGCAGAAAAGAAACAGGGAATTGCTGTAGGGATCTAATTCATAGGTATCCCGAACGATTGCCATCAGGCCATCAATACTTTTTCGCATGTCGGTATAGCCTGTCACAAGGAAAAATCTGGCCACACCGGACAGTTCACCTAACAAAGCTGCCGCAGGGCAAGAAGAGTATTGCGGATCACATCCGCCCCGGCCTGTTCATGGATCTCGATACGGATGCCCTGCATTTCCAGACAGATCGAGGGCGTATGGAAAGCTACGGTATCTGAATGCTGTTCCCTTTCCCAGAGTGGGATCTGGACAACTTCCTGTTTCTGTGCGGCAGCATCCACTGCTTCCGGAACCTCGCAGGCTTTTTTGCGTAAAGCCCGGACGTGGTAGTAAAATGTGCTGACAGGGATCCCGTTTTCTATGCACCATTGGCGGTCGGTAAGCCCGCTGGATCTGCACTGGGTGATCAGATTTAACCAATGTTCATCATTTAAAGTTGTACTCATTTGATTCATCTCCTCCAACGTGAGATTTTGGAGTAATCAGGTACAACAAAAGCGACTCAAGATGTGAGATTAAAGCATAGCTTTTGCAACTCCGAGAACCGGATAGGAAGTGAATTACTCCAAGTATCTGAAGTATCTCACAAAAGTTGGAGTTTGACTATCCGGTTGGTTATAAAGCGCTTACGAAAAATCCCTAGAGAAGCATGGATAACTTGAAGGAAATTGGGGACAGTTTATCTGTCCCCAATTTCCTTCAAGTTACCCACACTTCTCAGAGTACAGGGATTTTCCCACATTCCCACACTGCCGGCGGCGAAATCCCCGCATTAATCATCAGAGTTCTGTCCCCCCTCCCGTCCCCCAAGGGAAGCCACCCCCTATCGCCGTTGACCCGCCACCTCAATTTTTAAAGAAAAAATTGAGGCAGGAATAGGACGAACACAAAAGCGTCCGTCGCCTTAACATTTTACAGGCAAAGCCTATAAAAATAAAAAGATAAAAATGTATACAAAATAAAATTATAGTATGTGTAATATATACATAGAAGAAAAATCCTATATGATAAGTAAATAAAAAATGTATCCTAGGTATATATTTTTTGTTAATAGGAATAAATCATTTACAAAGATTAATAGAATTGTAAACCTCCTGTTTCACGATTTCGGTATTCACCATACTTAAGTAATATATACGTAATAATAAATAAAAAAATCAATATAAAAGAGAACTTGAAGTATGTTTTAATAAGAAATTGTCCATTAAAAAACACACTTCTAATAAAAATAAGACAATATGTTAAAGGAGAAAATGAAGAAATTATTTTAGCCCAAAATGGAAATGCAGCAGTTGGCATATCAGTTCCTGAAAAAAACTTAAGGGGCTGTTCACATATAGTATATAAAAAACGACTGTCACGTGATAATAAAAGCACCGAATTCATAAATCCTCCCCAGACTAATGAGGCAATAAATAGAGATATAAACATAAGTGGTAAATTATATAAAGCTTGAATTAGCGTATTGGATTTTGAAATTACAATGAATATGATAAAAATACTAAACATCCAACAACTTTGAAAAATACCACCAATGGCTCTTCCATATATAATTAATAATCTATTGGCGGGAGATAAAAATATAATTTCCAGAGTTCCATTTTCTCGTTCTTCCTTAAGTTCAATAGCACTTTCAACCATAGCATGAAAAAAATTATATCCTAACGCACCAATTAGAATGAACACGGTTAAATCATCGTTAGTAAAAATGAAATATTTTTTCAATGGTTCGATATCAAAAGATTTATAAACAAATAATGTTTGAAAAAATTTTAATATAGGCCATAGTAACAAAGAAAGATAATTTGATATTGAGCTATAATAATTTTTACGTTGTTTCCCAAGTTCACCTATTAATATATTCATAGAGCCTCCTTTCTGATAATAAGATTAAGTAAAGAAAATTATTTGAGAAGTAGTAGCATTATTTCTTCTAAGCTAGGTTCAATATTTTCGACACGAACAATGTTTATATTAAGTTCATTAATTAACCCTACTAACCATTTGGTTTGTTTCGTAGTTCCTACTACTTCTATACAGTTCATATTAGTATCAATATTAAGCATTTGGAATTGTCCTCTTTCCTTTTCCAATAATTGAATTAATAATTTTGGTATATTATCAAGATAATATAAAAACTTAAAAGAATACTCAAAGCGTTCCTTTATTTCTTTAGGGGTACCTTCCAGTATAATTTTTCCTTTATGTAAAATGTAAATATAATCGCATAGTTCTTCTGCTTCTGCGATATAATGAGTTGTCAATAAAATACCCTTATTAAAATCTACTGCTAATTTCTTGACATAATCTCTTAATGTTTTAGCTATAACAACGTCTAGGCCAAGTGTCGGTTCGTCCAGAAAAATGTAATCAGGATTATTGATTAATCCTCTAGCAATTTGTAATCGTTGCTTCATACCTTTGGAATATTTTTCGACGGTAATATCCTTTGAGTCATATAATTCAACAATTTTCAAAATTTCTTCTATTCTACTTTCTAATTCATTTTTATTAAGCCCGTATAGTCTTCCAAAATATTCTAAATTTTCTTTAGCAGTTAATCGCCAATAAATATTTCGTTCACCGCCAGAGATTAAATTAATCCTAGTTTTGGCTACCATATGTTGTTTGACAGCATCTAATTCATCAAGCGTTATACTTCCAGAAGAAGGAGAGATCATTGTTGTTAACATTTTGATCAAAGTTGTTTTTCCAGCTCCATTTATACCGAGTAGTCCTGTTATCTTACCTTTTTCAATTTTTAAACTTACATCATCAACTGCCTTGATTGTATTAACTGATAAAGTTTTAAAAAAAAACTTTTTTTTCTTTATTGTATATAATTTTCTTAAATGAGTTGCAGTTATCATAAAAAAATTCCTTTCTAAGAGTAAATATTTTCGACAAACTTTTTTTCGAGAACTGTGAACCATTTATAGCCTATCGATAAATAAATTATACTTATTATAAAAATATGTAATAGTAAAAAAGTATTTTCGCTTAATGTTTGATTATTTAATATACAATTTCGGAATAATTGTAAAGTGGGTGTTAATGGAAATAAAGCTGATAATGGTTGTATCCATGATGGAAGATAACCAATAGGAAATGACACACCACAAATAACGCTCATTAAGTTGAAAAAAGTATTCTGTGTCAAATAACTATCTCTAGTAAAAACCATAATAGAAGCAACCGAAATAGAGAGAGAGAGAAATGATACGGATGCAATTATTACGATGATAGATAATATAATAATGTCATCAATAGTAATTCTAGCTCCAAGTATAATACCAATAAATATAATTATTAAAAATTCAATTATTGACATAAAAAATTGTTCTAAGTAGCAACCTATAAAGTATCCAATACGAGAAGCAGGAGAAAGTAAAAATACTTCTAATGTACCTTCTCGTATTTCAGAAATGAGGCATCTTCCAACATTCATGAGTGTTGCAAAAGATAAAATATTTAATGATTGACCTAGTATGATGTAAGTTATGTAATCTGTTGTATGAATATTTTCATAAAAAGATGCAGAAATTTTTCCTTTAAAAATAAAAAAATAAATAAAAAGAGGAAATCCAATAGCCTCTAAACCGCATATTAATCTTTGTAGAACAAAAGTTTTAGGATATGTTTTGGAAATTGCTCTATTTTTGTTGTACACAGCTTCTATTACACTATTCATTTTAATATCCTTTTTAGAATTATAAATACACTAAGTTATTTCCATCTAATCTAAACCACGTAGAACCAATTTCTGTTTTACTTATATTGCCATTAATAGAACAACATAACCAGTATGCTTTACATGAAAAATCTTCTTTCAAAATTTTAAATAAATTATCTTTTTTTAATAACGCAGTCTTATTTTCCAATGCAATACCAGAACTATTTTCTTGCTGTAACATTATATCGAAATTTTCACGTCCTTTTTCATTATAATGGGGGCATATAATAGTCGGAATTAATCCAAGACCATTGACTTTAGAATATGACCATTTATCGGAGTGAAAAGATTGACTATCACTATGTCCAGATAAGGCCCAACATATTGCACCCGCACTAAGGCCAGATAATATTACTCCTTTATTGTAAGCCTGCATTAATAATTGATCTATTTTATATTTTCTCCATATTTCCATCATATAGGCTGTGTCGCCACCACCAACATAAATGATATCTGTTTCTAAAATTGCCTGTTTCAGATAATCATCGGAATATGTGTTTTTAGTTAAGAATAATGTATTCACGATACAATTAAATTTACCGAAATACTTAACGATAGCTTCCGCATAGGAAATAGAGTCATAACTTGCAGTTGGAAGGAATAGTATATGTTTTTTTTCATTTTCTGAAAGGGCAAGGATTGTTTTATCTATTGATATTGTGTCATTATTTGTTATTTCTCCACCGCCGATAGCAATAATATATTTTGGCATTTTTTCATAATCCCCCAGTTTTAGTTTATGATAGTACTATCCAGGAAACTATCCTTTTGGGGATAGCTTCCTGGATACATTGCTAGTCGTCGCAGTCACATACTACAGCAACTTCTTTGGGGATTGTTACATCCACAACTTCGATAATCATTTCCTTCTCAAACATAGTGTTTATCCTCCTTTCTACATTTTTTGGTAACTAAAATAGTTGTTTTTAGTTACCAGTAAAAGATATATAACAATCCTTTGCGGAATGTTACCTGGAACAATTAAAAACCTATTTATTTGGAGAGATATTAGAAATATACATCTTTTGTATCAAATATGGTAAAATTGCCTTTACAACCTCGCATCTAAAGCGATCTACTTTATAGACATTTCCTTCCATATGATAATTTCTTGATGGACATCCACCTGCGCATAAATATTTTGCAAAACATTCATTACATTCCTTAGAATATTCAATAATTGGCTTATCATAGATAGAAGAATAGCCATTATGACTATCATCTATTTGGAATACATTAGCCATCGGATGTTCTTTATTTTGAACTTCTACACAAGAAGAAAGAAATCCATCGTAACTTACAACTAATTTATTTCCACCAATCCCATCGCAATAATGTATTACAGGATCCATTATATTCATATAAGATGAGTTCACTATAGATATCTTTAATTCTTCTGCGAGATTTAAAATTTTAAACAATATTTCGATAAAACGTTTTGCATCTGGGCGAGAAACACTACCTTTCATTTCTACAGCACGGCCAGCAATATTAACAACTTCAATGTGGATATTGGAAACGCCTAAATTCGCGTAATATTTAACTATTTCTTCCAAAAGCTCTGTTGATTCTTTTGTTACAGTCATCCTGACTCTAAAGTTTGCATTTTTTTCAACCAGTCTTTTGATTGTTTTTTCGACATAAGCTGATGAAGGACTTCCATCAGGAAATGGCCTTTGAATATTTTGTATCTCTGGTATTCCATCTGCAGATATAGCTATTGAAAAATCATTATCAACAAGATATTCAAGCGTTGATTCAGAAAAAACACCATTTGTTGTAATTCCATAAGATACAGAACAATTAAGGTCTTTAGCTTTTGAATTTGCATAAGAAACTAATTTTTTTATCATATTAATTTCCAATGTAGGTTCTCCGCCAAAAAAGTTTATAATAAGAGATTTTTTGTGCTTTTTTAACATAATATCTAAACTACGGTCTATTGCAGCACAAGCCAACTCTTCAGACATTTTTTTTGCTAATTTTCCACCCTGAACGAAACAATATTTACATCTCAAATTACAGTCACTAGTTAAAACTAATGTGAGCTGATACTCTTCTCTACTATCGCCCATACATTTTGAAGGAAAACCTGAAAAGCTGTTGTCTTTTAAAAATTTTTTTAATGCCTCAATATTATTGAGGCTCCTTTCGGGACATTTGATGACTTTTTTTTGATATGGGGAGAAAATTAAAACTTCTCCCTTGTCAATAATAGCGGGTAAACCTTCAATTAATTTTGTTTTCATAATAGACATTCTCCATTTTTATTTTATGATTTAGTTTTCTGGTTTCTCGATTATTAAATGCTTTTCAAAATAATTTGTAATTTGTGTTATTCTATCTATAATTTCTGGATATGTATCGGAAGTGATAATTATTAAGGCTACTTTATCTCCGTTTTTCTGGGAATCTTCGATAATATCTCCTTCCTTGACACTTAGAAAGTAATTCTCTACCCAATCGTATGGTAAAGAAGCGGCAATTCTTTTGATTTTTCCCTTACGTTTTGGAACTATGATACTTGCGCTGTATTTATTAAATTTTACATGGGGAAAACTATAGTTTTTATTAACTATTATTTTGGCCCATTGCTCATTTAAGTCAATATTATAACTATACTTAATAGCATCGGTAATCCCACCTCCAGGGATTCTACTAGCAATTTCACATAGTTTTATAGAATTTTCGCTTAAAAACAATTCACTATGGAAAACACTGGTTTGCATAGGAGGAAGAGTTTTTATTACTTCTCTGCAATATACCTCCATTTTTTTAGCTCTATGATCATGAGGAGGAAGAGTAATTGCTACTAAATATCTGTTGAATTGTAATCTAGGAAGCAGATATATAGTCGATGCAACAAATTCAATTTTATTGTCTATAACCATGCCATTACAACTTCCCATATCAGAATCGATAAATTCTTCGACCATCATATTTTCTATATTAATTTCAGAACAATAATCTACTAGTTCATTCCAATTTTCTATTTTTCTAGTGTCAATAGCAGCATATTTGTCTACAGGTTTGATCAATATTGGATAACCATGGACTTCTATAAAACGTAATATGTCATATATAGTGTCTGCCTTTGAAAATGCGGGAACAGTGATCCCATTAGTAGATAAAATAGTTTTCATGACTAATTTGTTTCTATAGGCTAAAGAACTCTGGTAATCTTGACCTTTAATATGTAAAAAGTCACGTAATCTGCCTGCACGTAAAATATCTCTCTCTTCAAAAGCAAAAATATTTGTAATTTTATTTTCTTTCGATAATTTGATTGCTTCTAACTCTATACTTGCATCATAATCATAGTTTTTAAATCCTACTACAGTAGCAAAATTGAGTTTTTTATAATCTTTTTCATATTTTTTGTTGACAAATAAAAAAATATTTTCATCACAATTTTTAAACCAGTCCTTAAAGTTTAAAAATTGTGATGGATAACGACAAAGTATTATTATAGACATAAATCACCTCTATTTTTTGATATTATCTTTATTAAAAGTTTCTATTTTTGAATTTTAACACAATATAAATAAAAAAATCAACTAAAAAAATAAAAAAAAGACTATATATTATACAGTTTTTGAAATTTGTATAAAAATATTGCAAACGATGTTGCAAGTTATAAAAAAGAATGTTTAAAATACTTGTTGTAATTAATATACGTTATCCCTTTTTTTCTTCATATTGCAAGAAATAAGAGTATATCACAAAGTATAAAAAAGTTATTGTTCTCTTTTTTCATATGTTTGTCTATACGCTATTTCCAGTTTTGCCTTCACATTGTTCTTATCAAAATCCTTATATACAGAGCTCCGTTGATGCACATGATTGGCTGAACACAATCCTAGAAGAAAACTTCTCATCAGAGAGGCGGTAGTATAAATTGCCCGTTCCCGGCGAAACGAATCATATGAATCTTCGACATCCTTGGCAAAATTATTTCCCTGCGCTTGCGCACGGTGCAGGTATTCCCGGCCTTTATCTTTATCTGGTTTGGTATCTTTTCCCCAAATATATTTACATCCTAAGATTCCCTGGGCATTTGCGTGGCCGTTATCGGCGGCATCTTTATAGTAATGGAATGCAAGATTAGGATTATAATAGGTTGTTGTAGGATCATCGTAGATTCTGGCTAGGAGATAAGTAGCCTGAGTATCGCCGGCCTGAGAAATATCTTTTAAGGATTGAATAGTATCGTTTGTAATTCCCCTTGTTAATAAATGGTGGTAAGATGGCAAACGATTATTTACCAGGGAGTAATAAAATTCCTTATCTTTTCTCAGCTCTTTTGCGCTCTTAAGAACGATATTAGCCAGGCGCCGATCAATATCTTCCTTTCCCTTCAAAATGGCGACTTTAACCTCTTTGCGGGTAGGCGAGTAGGTTTCAGCTATATTTTTGCAGTAGTTTAAATAGGAATCATATTCTGCTTTTATTTCTGCCTTGCCGAGCATATTCTGGACAATACGATCAACCTGAGCCTTTGTATCGGGAGGAAGATATGCGTATTTTATGCTCCCGGTTCTAGGGAGGGAAGCGACAAGCTCCAGGAGTTCCCTAGAGGATTGCTCCAGCATATCTTTGTTAATACGGGATAGAGTTTTATATTCTGGCTGTCGGCATATATCAGCTACCAGGTCGTTCAGCGCAGTTTCGGTATGTGATTTTCCTTTTAATAAGACTACGTTTCTTACCTGTGTTTTCTGAAGGGATAGCTGGCGGCGTTCCTTCTCTGTGAAACGGCCGGCTAGTAACTCCCTGCACTTGTGCTGCTGGGGAACCGATATAAAAGGAACCTGTATGTGAGTCGGATTAGAACTCCACAACATATAGTGAACATGAGGATGGCCGCGTTCTCTGTGAAAAGCGGCTACCCAACGCATCTCAGATGCGGGTATTCCTAGAACTTCACTTACCTGCGGAAGTGCCAAAGTGAGATAGTCGTTCCAGGCACTTTTGGATAAGTAGCCGAGTTCCCGAGCGTCTTCTTCAGATAGCGATAGAATACCGCGGTATATGCATTGATGTCGAGATACCTGCTTGATTTCGCTGCAAAGTTTATTAATGTCTGAAGTATCCATGGAACCGAATAGGCCGTTACTTCTAGGACGATGGTGGATATATTTTAAATACGTGATATTATCAGAAGGGGAACCTTCTAATTTTTTTGTTAGCAATTCAAGATCTACACCTTCGCGGGTAGCAATATAATATAAATAGTTATAATTACGCAGAGCAGTATTCTTTTGATTCGGACTATAGCATCGGATTTTTGATATTACTTTACTGTGCATTATTCATCCTCCTCGCTGTCAGTCAAGAATTTTAACCACTCTGGAACGCCTTCAATAGTTTTTTCTTTGGCAAAACTGGAAAAGATAGCTTCAAAGGATTTTCTGCCAGAGAGTAATTCAAAGGATTCTTTTTCCGACTGATAATAAAAAGTTCTGTATTCTGAAATGTCCAGTCCAGGATGACGTTCTATGTAATTTTTCAATTCCATGATATTAGCGCGCTGCACTTCGATCAGTAATTCCCGTAGAACCTGAAACGTGTTTTTAAATTTAATGTCAATGATCTGTTCTAAAGTTGTCCGCACAATTTTTTCTGTATGGCTGATCGTATGATCAGCCATTTCTGAAGAAACTTTTTCGCAAATAATTTTACGTAAAAAAGCACTGCGGCTCAGTCCTTCAATTTTAGCGCAACTGTCAACCATTTCCATATCCTTGCGGGATAAACGGACATGAGCTACTTCCGTTTCATTTTGATTTTTTTCTTTCATACTGTACAGACAGAAGGTTTATCGTATTTGATTTATCAATTTGTCATAAAGCTGTTTTTGGGCATTGACTGAGTAATTGAGATAGATCATGGTATTAGCGATATTTTTATGACCTAACCACCATTGCACATCACGTATATCAATACCAGGTGTTTCTATTAACTGCATGGCACGAGTATGCTTTAATACATGAAAGTGCCATTTTTCTCTATCTATAGGTGTGAAGCTGCAATAAAATTTCATAAGCCTGTCAAGGGTACGGCGATCGACGGGCTTTCCCGTCTTGCTGATAAACAGATATTCGCTTTTACCCGCATATGTTAGCCCACATTTCTGTTGCTCCATCCGCGAGTCATAGTATAAGTTGAGCACTTCTAAAACTTTGGGATCAATAATTCGCAGCTGGTTATTAACACTGCCTTTAAGCCGGCGGCAGTATATAGTTTGATCTTTTGGATCATAGTCGCTTAAACGGAGCATACCGACCTCTGAAGCACGCAGCCCACAGTAAATCGCAACCTGAAACATAGCCAGGTTCCTAAGGCAGAATTTAGAGGATGGATCAGAGGTTTTAAGTGAATGAATCAGTGCATTTACTTCGTCAGGATTTTTTAGGTATTTTATATTGCTTGTAATAATGGCTCTTCTTGCCATTGATTCTAAGTCCCTCCTTTATCACCAAATACGACAAAATAACTATTTTGTCCTGTGCAGAACTATTGTACTGAGTGGAGGGATAAAATGCAACGATTTTTGAGTATTGTCTTAAAATTTCAGCCTATTTGGCCGTTCCAGTATGTGACAGGAGAGGAGGGATAAATGGCATTATTAGACAAAGAAGAGCTGAATGAAAAAGAAAAGAATAGAAAAAGAATATTTAAAAAGATTTTAAAGGCGCATTTATTTATAACGCCGTATATCGCGTATTTCCCGCATCAAATTATGGAAACGCTGGGACGAATAGGCAACGGAACGCAGGATAATTTCAATTTAGTGTTTGATTGGAATTATTTCAAGGCTTGGTATGTACTGCTAATCGAACGTGATCCAGGAATGATTTTATTTTGGCTCATAACAGAGGTTCTGTTTGGTCTGTTGCTGTTCAGTATTTATATTAAACCGCGTCCTGTGATCGCAAATATAAAAGAATATCCGATAACGGATTATCTTAGTATTCCAATCCCGGCCGGCAGCGGACAGCACGGCAGTAGTTGGTTTGCCACAGTAAAAGACAGAGAACGATTAACCAATGTACTGGAATTTAAAAAGAAGGGGAGCGGAACTGGTTCCGGTTGGGAGCCTGAAATAAAAAAATCAGGAATCATTCTTCATATGGAAAAGGCTGACAGCTTTTTGGAAAAAGAAAACACCAAAAAATCAGGGATTCCATTGAAGGAAGGGCTGACAAAAATAAAGGAGCTGCGGGGGAAAACGACAAAGGAACTGATAGATGATGAAGTCAGACAGCCATTAAAAAACATGCTGGAAAAGGAGATGGAACGGCAAAAAAAGAAAGTTGAAACAATTAAGAATAAAATCACTGGAAATACTCCTGAAAAAGAAGAGGAGGATGAAAAGAAGTCAGATGAGATAGACAGGATTTACTATATGTCCGGCTTTGCTCATTCACTGATTTTGGCATTGACAGGAGCCGGTAAAACCAGGCGGATTTTATTACAATCTATTGTTTTACAGATTATGGCAGGGGAGTGCATATTGGTATCTGATGTGAAAGGAGAAATTTATTACTATACCAGCCAATTTGCTAAAAAACATGGCTATAAGGTTATCACCATCGATCTCAACAACGCCCTGAAATCGTCCCATTATAATTTTTTACAGCCTATCATTGATGCCTTGCAGGAGGGAAGAAAAAAGCGGGATGAGAAAATAAAAAATGTTCAGGAGAAGCTCAAGGAACTGGCCACAAGCACGGATCCGGATAATCTAAGGAAAGTGAATGATTATACAAAGGAGATCGAACTATTGGAGAAGGATTATTCCTGGACAGATAAAGCGCAGGATTATACTTGGGACTTGGTAGCAATTTTCGCCGGGGAACAGAAAGGGGAGCCGTTATGGTATAACGGAGAAACTGCGACAATGGCAGCCTGTATCATGGCAGTTTGCCTGGATGCCAAAGAAGAATACTGGAATTTATATAATGTATATAACTTTATAGCCTACATGGGCCAGGAAGATCCAAATACTCATAAAACACCGCTCAGTGCTTACCTGAACCAGCTTCCTGACTCTCATCCAGCCAAAATGATCTTTATGCAATCACAGGTGGCAGCTGAACGGACTCGGGCTTCCTTTTATACATCCGCGCTTGGAACGCTCAGACTTTTCACAAAGCCTTCACTTGCAGAGATGTCATCATCCAGTGATTTTGACTTATCTGTAGTTGGTACAGATAAAGTTATTATCTACTTGATTATTCCGGACGAAAAGAAAACATTGTATCCGGTTGCCTCTGTACTGATTAATCAGCTGTATACAGCACAGGTAGAAACTGCCAGAAAGAGCGGAGGTATGTTGCCAATTCAGACTAATTATGATTTGGATGAGATTGGAAATTTCCCAGCGATTCCTGTCATGAGTAATTTGCTTTCGGTTGGCCGTTCCAGAGGGATCAGAGCCAACTTAATCATTCAGGATTATCAACAGCTTGAAAAAATTTATAAAGATGATTTTGAAACAATCAAGACCCAGTGTGGCCTGAAGATTTTTCTAAAGAGTGATAATAACAAGACACTTGAAGATATATCAAAAACTTTAGGTGAATATACGGTGGAAACACCGAATGCTTCAACGTCAGCGAATACAGATTTAAAAACAGACAACTCGAATATATCGAACGGAAGCAGTTTATCGGGAAGAAGATTATTGCAGGAGAGCGAACTTGCAAAGATAAAGGCCCCGGACGCTCTGGTGATGATTACAGGAGAAAGACCGATGATGACGAAGCTCCCGGATTTGTCAGAGTATCAGTTTAATGAAGTGTTAGGACTGGGAAATGAGGAGCATAACAGAAAATTGATTGAACGTCTGGAAAAAGAACGGCCAGAACGGGAGTTTAAGCAAATTCCGCTGTGGGGGGTTTGGAATGAGTATAAAGCAGTGCTTGAAGAAGAAGCCAAGCGCCAAATGCAGCAATCAGGGATTTCAAATCAAGAGGAGGACTAACATTGAAAACAATAAAAGAAAAATTTTTGCCATATTTGAAAAACAACAAAATCTATTTACTGGTGTGGACGATGATTTTTAGCAATCCGATGATAGTAACAGCTTACGCGGATGAGGTTGATTTTAAAAAGCTAAAGATTTTTACAGGGACGGTAGATCTCCTGTCGGCCGGAGCAAATGCCTTATTGGCGATTGTGGTATTGGTTACAGCAGTTTTGTGTTTGATCAAAGGAATCCAGTGGATGACTGCGGATGAACAGGAAAAACCACAGAAAAAGAAGGCGATCCTCGATGTGCTGAAAGCAGGGATTTTCGTTGCATGTGTCATGGGAATCGTGAGCGTATGCTTAAAGGCATACGGCCTGAAGGATGAAACCGGAAAAGTTAAAGAAGCAATGGCGTATTTGATTAATTGCCGTCGATTTATATAGAGGAAAAATCATATGGATTTTTTGCTGAAGGCTCTTGCAAATTTTATCGGGAATTTTTTAAAAGGTTTAATTGAGAATGTATTGGCCGGTGTGACGGATACCTTCCAGGCGCTAATGAAAACGTATGTTACGCACAGCCTGGTTACTGATGCACATATGGCTGTAGTGAGTGTATCCATTGCTCTTATCATCTTATTCTGCGTTAAGCAATATTTTGGGACATATGTTATGGAAACGTCGGGAGATCCACAAGCCGATCCTCTGGACATATTGGTGAGAGGAGCGGAAGCGACGGCGATTACTACATGCTCTTCCTGGTTCTTCTTCAGCTTTATGAATTTTTGTTCAGCTTTTGCTGAACAGATCGTAAAGGGAGCTGGAGAAGAAGATTTTACAGTAACTTTTAATTCAGCAGTAGAGGGACTAATCGTCAATATAACAACAGGAGGATTTGTGTGGCTTTTGTTTCTCCTGGCAACCCTGATCGGTATTTTTGTATTTTATGTGATTGCGGCGATTAGGGCTATCGAGTTAGCTCTTATGTATATTGTCCTGCCGCTTTTTGCCGCAGAATTATGTTATGCAAACCATGAACGATTTAATGGATTAGTGACAAGTATTATAGTAACCGGACTCTATTTTTCGCTTCAGCTTTTAATGTTCAGTTTGTTTTTAAATCAGTTTGTCGATACCCTAAGCGGTATATCGGCGTCGTCTACGATGAACTTGGGAACATTTACAACGATCGGCTTTTTAGTGGCTATGCTTCGTTCCCCACGCTGGCTTGAAAAATTTGCCTATAATACAGGGGTTGGCGATGCAGTTAAACGAGGCTCTATGACAGTTACATCCAGCGTTCTGACGAGTACGATGCTGCGGCGCAAAATTTAATAACGGAGGAATGTAATGGACATGATAGAAGGCGGGATGCAGGCTGCTTCCCCTAATGATTATCTATCTGCTCTGACAGGTCTTATTCTTGGCCTTTTTGGGTTAGGGATGGTATGCAGGATTATATTTTTAGTCTTGCAGGCCATGGGTGACGGAAAAAATATAGGGGAAATATTGCAGCTTGTCAAACGCAGATTGATAGTAATTGGAATGGTGGCAAGTGTATCTGGGATCATTTATGTGGTGAGGGCGGCGTTTGAATAATGAATGAAAAAATAGGAAATGAAAAAAGACCTCTGTATATTCCAGTGAAAACGCTGGACTCAGACGATTATATAGAAGGTATTGGAAATGTAGAATTGGCTTTGATTGGCTGCGGAGCTGTGGCAGCTATCATCCTGGGTGCTATAGTGTCTGGAAGTACAAACAATAATATAGCAGGAGTGGCGGCCGGGGCGATTGTGATTGTACTTTTCGTTGGAATTTTCAGAAGGGATTCAACGAATGAGAATTTACTGCGGAAAGCTATGATTGTTTATCGTTTTTGCAGGATTCCGAAAAAATATGAGTACAGGCATTTTGACATGCTTGACTATACGGATGAGGAGCTGATGGAAATAAAGGACATTGATTGGGGAGAGGAAGACGACGCATGATAGCCTATATATTACAAAATCCAATTTATATTGTGATAATTCTGCCAGGGATTATAGTTGGCATTTATTACATAATTTTAAAATTGAAAGGGGAGAAAAGAGCGCGAACGCCGAATGCAGAGGAAGGAAAAGAAGTATCTCCAGAGAGAAAAACCGCAGACGAGATGACAAATGTGAGGGACATTGATGATATTTACCTTTACAGGAAAGACAACTATCTGATCGGTTATTTGAGGTTGGGCAATATCAATATTGATTTATTAAGTGACGACGAACTGACACAGATGACACAGCGGTTAGCAATGAGCTTTGAAGGAGATAAGAAGGACTTCGCATACCTTACCCTACCATCACAGGTCAATCTTGATCCAAACAAAGAGTACCTGAAGCAACTATACCAGAATACAGAAGAGCTTGGCCGACGGAAAGGAATCAATTTAATGCTTCAGGAGATGACACGCTTGTCAACATCTGGCGAAAACTTTGAACATCAGCATTGTATTCAGATTTGGAAGGAAATTGGAACCAATATCAAAGACAGCCAAAATGAATTAAAAGTTCGCCTGAATGAGTTTCGGGAAAGATTTTTAGCTGTAGGAATCCCCTGCGAGATATTGCAGGATCGGGAAATTATCAAAATGTGTAATGTGTTTGCTAATCCTCAGCAGGCACCGTTTACACCAGTTCGTTCTAAATACGAGTATGATGCAGTCCCTGTATTTTCAGAAATAAAATAAGAGGCAGGATATGAAGAAAAGCGAAAAAATAAAAAAATATAAAGAGGATATAAACCAGAACGTATTAAATATTATTACTCCTTCCGGGATTGATTTTGATCGCAGCCATCTGAATTTATCAGAGCAGGTTGGGACAATTTTTTGCATTTCCAAATACCCACAAGATGCAAGGTATGGTTGGCTACAGACAATTTCTAATCTGGAGGGAACAACTACAAAAATTGAATTTCGTTATACATCGCCAGATCGCCTAATCAAACAATTAAATAAAAGAATTTCAGAATTAAAGGAAAATTTTGAGCTGGCTAAACAGGAATCGGAAAAGCAGGCCGTTTTTAATTCCCTCAATAATCTTAGGGAGCTGGTTAATAAGATAATGGTTAAAGGGGAGCCTGTAGGATATGTCAATATTATGTTGTATGTCCGGGCAGATACTATGTTGGAACTGCGAAGCCGTATCAAAAGAGTACAATCGGCCCTGTCAGTAGTAGAATGTGGAACTCGCCCACTCGTCTATAAGCAGGATTTGGCCTATAAGGCGATTGCACCATACGGCATACCCAACTATGAAAGAGTATCAAATATGGGAGAACGTCCCATGCCGCTCAGTACCGTGTTGGGGGGATACCCAAACGCACACTCTGGAATTAATGACCGGGATGGAAATTATCTAGGGAAAACACAGGAAGGGAACCTGGTAATCCTGAATCAGTGGGTGAGAAGTAAGGATAGGACAAATTCTAACTGGTTTGTGGAAGGAACTTCCGGAGTAGGAAAATCGACAGCACTCAAAAATATTTATGCACGAGAATACTTTACTGGTGCGAAAATTATCATTTTTGATCCTGAAGTCGAATATGTGGATATGGCGCGCAGTGATTATATCAGAGGTGATGTGATCGATTGTGCAACAGGAGTAACAGGCAGAATTAATCCTCTTCAGATTCGTGTTCCACAGCAAATTGATGAAGAGGATTTAGAGGAAGGGGAATCGCTAAGTGATTATTATGGTGAGCATGAAGGCTCCGACCTGGCATTGTATCTTCAGCAGCTCCGTTTATTCTTTGCGCTGTACTTTGGAAAAGCTGATTTTGATACTGAGATGCGTACAATTCTGGAGCAGACATTGATTGCTACATATGAAGCATTCGGGATCACCTGGGATACCGATATCAGAAGTCTGGAAAATGGTATGTTTCCCCTTATGGAGGATCTGTATGAGAAAGCTGAGGAAATGGAGAAAGAAGAAACGAATGCGTATTTAAAAGAATTGAGAGGAAAATTAGTGTTAAAACTTTATAGCTGCGCTAAGGGGGCGGACAAGTACCTTTGGAATGGGGCAACTACATTGGATCCTCAAAGCAATTTTATTGTGTTGGATGTGTCAAGCCTAATTGATCTGGATGAGAACGTAAAAAGAGCACAGTTTTATAATCTGACGATGTGGGGATGGCACCAGGCAGCTAGGGACAGAAGAGAGAAGGTATTAGTTGGAATCGATGAGGGACATATCTTCGCGGATCCAGAATATCCCGATATGATGAAATTTTTAAAAAGCGTGGCAAAGAGGATTAGAAAGTATGGAGGAGGACTTTTATTTATTACACAATCCTTAGTAGACGTTTTGGATCCAGCAGTTAAACGCTATACCCAGGCAATAGTAGATAATTCTTGTTACAAATTTTTAATGGGGACAGATGGGAAAAATCTGGAAGAAACACAGAAGCTATTTTCACTGTCGGACAGAGAAGTTGCCGTACTGTCCTCGAAGAGCAGAGGACAGGGGATCATGATGTGCGGCAATGTCCGCATGAATATGATGATGGACATTTCAGATGAGATGCTGGAGATCATGGGAAAGGCAGGAGGCCGATAGCGATGTGGGCGAAATGGGCGGCTCGGCTTGCAGCCCGCCTTGCTGTGACAGAGGATGGGCGGAAGCTGTTAAAAGGTATTTTAATAGGAATTGTGTGCTTCTTTTTATTCATCCCTGTTATCGTGTTTCTGCCGATTGCTGGTTTAGTAGTGGGAATTGGAAATTTTTTCGCCGGCGATGAAGGGGAAGATTTGAATGACTTAGAGGATTTAGACGCCTTGTTGAATGGTACATACGTTATTACAGAGTCGAAATTTTACAAGCAGGTTGATAAAGGAAGGACAAAACATATTGAAAAGATAGAAACGGAGCAAAAGGAAAAAGCAGAGCAGGTAAAGGAAGAGAATAAGTACACAGAGACGTATACCTACACAGACTCGGAAGGAAATGAACATGAGAGAACAAGAACTGTATATCCGGAAGTGCAGACGCCTGCACCTGATCCGCCGATGGTTTCTGTACTTGCATATTTTTGTACCTGTAAGGATGTACAAATTACCAATTCGAACCATAAGATTTCTAACCAAGATATTCAGGATTTCTATCAAAAAATATGTAAACCGTTTAAGGTGGAGAAAAAGAGTAAAGATCTCTATATTGTGTCAGTGGAGTATATGACAGACGACGAAATAGCAGAGTTGCTTTATACAGAAGAAATTTTTGAAGATGAGGCCGATGAAGATCTTTATCGGGTTTCGATCGAACGATTGACAACAATGATAGAAGAATCAGGCGGATATGCCTATGGAGGCACACCTTCAGGAAATATCTCTGACACTTCGACAGCTAAAATAATCTGGGATTATTACAAGGGTGCTGGCTGGAGCGATTATGCCTGCGCTGCCATTATCGGAAATTTTGAAGCAGAATGCAGTTTAAAGCCGAATCTTGAAGAAACAGGAGGAACAGGAATTGGATTGGGGCAATGGTCATTTGGGCGCAGGACTAATTTTTTAAACTGGCTTCACCGAAATAACAAAGATATTCGTAATATTCAGGCCCAATGTGAATATGTCATTGTAGAAAACGTCTGGTACGCGGGAACAAAGACGCTGTATAACGGAGGCGGTCGAAAACATACAAGCAAGGCAAACTCTCTTGCTGAGTTTGGAACTTATGATTATGCCAGTTTGGCAGATGCGGTAGATGATTTTCTTTGGCACTGGGAGTCCCCCAATTATCAATATGCACAGCAGGATCGCCGGCAGGGAGCAGCCCAGGATGCCTATAACATGTTCGCTGGCGGAGGAAGCCCTATTTACAGCGGTTCCTACGCGCAGATTAAGCAGTCCTTCTTCCCGGGAGGCAGGCTGCCAATGACGGAAGCTGAGGCCAGAAACTATTGCACTAATATAGCATTTGTTAATTCTGCGGGGGTTAAAAAATATGTGTCAGTACATAAAAGCCTGGCGGCAGATCTGCTGGAGGCACTAACCAGAATTTCAGAAGGCGGTTATGAGGTTAAAGAAATCGGAGGGTTTGCGTGGAAAACTAAAACCAACTCATCGTCAGGCGAGCGTTCATCCCATAGTTATGGACTGGCGATTGATATTAACTGGAACTATGGAAACCCTCAGGTAAAAAATGGGAAGGTACTGGTAGGCACGCCTTACGGTTCACATGAGTTATCTCTGAAAGCTGGAGATCTGACTGTAAATACTTTGAAAGCGTATGGATGGAAATGGGGAGGAAATTGGCGTTCGTCAAAGGATTATATGCACTTTTCGATACCAGGAGATTAAAAGATGTTCATATATAAAAGAAGAGCAGCGGTGACAGCAGCGGCAGCTATGCTTACTGGATTTTTAGCTTTGTATCCAGGAGGAAATATGGAAGTATATGCAGATTTAGAGCCGTTTTATAATCTATCCGTTTCAGTATCCTCTGAATTAGACAGGCCACTAAATGAAAAGATAGAGGTTTATGTTGAGAAAGATGGAAAATATTATGGGGATTTTGATTTGAACCAGGTAAATGATTATTGTTACCAGACAGAGGCAGAAACCGGAATATATCGGCTGTACGCCAGAGTAAGATACGACAGGCGGGGGGACTATCAAATTTCTCCTCCCTGGCAGGATATAACGATAGAGGATCAGACTTATAAGTCTATGCACAGTGCAGTTTTTTATCTCCAGGGGAAAAACGGAGAAATGCAGGCAGAAGAAGATAGCCACACTTTAAATGAATATGTACCAAGCGCTCATGAGAAGGTATATACGATTGATGAAATTGACGAACTGAGAAACATTCAGGAGCAGTCACAAAAGGAGGGGGAAGAAGCATTGAAAGAATTAGATGAGTGGGAGCAGGAAAACAATTTTTTAACGCAGCATGGTATTTCAGATCCGGCAGTCAGAGGAAAGGAGCAGTCAAGTTTACCGAAGCATTCATATCCTTCTGATTTGGATGAAATACAAGAAAAGGAAATACACGAACAGGCACAGGAAACAAAAGAGAGTGAAGAACACCAGAAAATAACTCAGGAATCTGTGATAACGGAGGAGGAACCTGAAGAGGAGAAAACGAACCTTATGCTTGTAATGGTTAGCCTGATTATCATTCTGGCAGGTATCGTATGGTTCATCAGGAAGAAAGGACAATAGCTGGAACATGAGGTCAAGACAAATAAAACTGTTGAAAATTATACTCTGTATTTGGCTGTCGGTTATGGCAATCGTCTTTTCGTGCAGCCAAAGGCCAGCTACAGGGAATGAGGAATCAGTCGCAATGACGGAAGAAGGATAAACGATGTACAAAGCAAAAAAGACTATAGCAGTAGATATACCTAATACAGTGATTATAGAACAAACTAGAAATAGTGAAAAGACGATTCAGGACATATGCAGAGAAATTTTGACAAAAGCCATGCCAAATTATTTTGATGATTATGGAAACTTTACAGGGATAAAAGTGGGATTTTATGCGCCGGTATATTTATCGGATGGAAAACAGAGGATAAATCCAGCAAGCCGTATTACGTTTTCCATAGATGAAGAAACCGCACATTTGCTGGGACTGGCAAAGCGGTATACAAGTATCAGTTCTAAAAATTTTGCAGAGATTGTCATACTTAAAAATATGCTGGAGGGGGAGAACGGATATGCAAAAGATTGTATTGTACCTGACAAGCAAGGCGATGCGCCAGACAATCAGCCACAGCATAGCAGAAAAAGAGCTTGCAACATTTGAATGTAATAACCAGATAGGCAATACCATCTGCCTAGAAGATTACATGAAAACGAGAGGATACCTACTCAGCGAGAACGATGTGGATTACCTCGTGATCGATCTGTCTGCCTTAATTGATTCAGACGAACAGATTGCAGAGTCAATCAGTGGATTTATGCTGATGCATGAGAACATACGTATTATCATTGTTTCTCCAAAAAGCCATGCCGGAGATAAACTACTCAGTATTTTATTTGGAATTGGAGTCAGGAATTTTGCGGTAGGAGATTATATAGAAATTAAACAATCTCTGCTCAAGTGCATGTCAGATAATGGAATGAGCTATAAAGATGCCATTGAGTATAAAGATGCTAAAGAGGATGTACCAGAAGTCCGTGAGATCCGGGAAGTGAACAAAGTAATGATTGGCTTGGCTGGGACGCAGGGGAGAGTTGGATGTACTCATAATACAGTTATTATAGCAAATCAGCTCAGAAAAATGGGATTTGCAGTAGCCTGTATTGAGATGAATCCATCAGGAGCTTTTCAGCTAATCCGGCAGGATGAAAAAATCAATATGACAGACATGTACTTTGCAAGTCGAAATATTGACTATTATCCAGACGCAGATGATATTCTTCTGAAAAAAATTTTGGATGAAAAAGTGTACAACTTTCTGGTGCTGGACTTTGGAAGTTATGAGGATTGCAGATTCCTGTCCAGTTACAATAGATGCCATGTAAAAATTGCAATAGGGAATGTACAGCCTTGGGAAATTCACCATTTAGGAGATTTCTGTAAGCGATATGATGACGAAGCAAGAAAAGAAATTTATTTTTACGTTAATTTTTTGCAGGATGAAAAAGAACGTAAAATGCTGGAGAAAACTTTTAAGGCAGAATTTGGAACTCTCCATTTTGGATATATCCCATTTTCCCAAGATCCATTTGGAAGTGATACAAACTTTCCAGGACTTAAAAAGATATTAGAAGATTATCTTCCAACAGAAGTCCCAAAAAGGCGCGGTCTGTTCGGGGGGTTGAGAAAAGGAAAGAAGGTGGCATTTTTATGATACGGAAACTCAGAGAGCGCTATACGGATCTGGTTGTAACGGAAGGATATAATGCGACCGAGGCAGGATTTATATTACTGCGATCATTTATGACAGGATTTTTCATTATTTTCGCAATGCTCATTATGGTTTGTGTTTCCATACTACGAGGAGGAAAGGTATGAAAAGATACCAGAAAAAAGTGAAGATTTTTCTGATGTCGCTTGCGCTCACCGGGATGCTCGCCGGTGAAGCGTCTGCGGGCTGGATCCAAACGCAGGAAGGGAGGTGGTGGTACGCGACAGATGACACAGGGACTTCCTGGTACGCCTCCGGGCCGGGCGGAGTGGGCTGGCACTGGATTGACGGGAACCAGGACGGGATCTTTGAATGCTATGCCTTTGATCCGGATGGCTGGATGTACGCCGATACGGTAACGCCGGACGGCTACAGTGTCAATGCCGACGGGGCCTGGGTGGTGGATGGGATCGTACAGATAAGGCGCGGGGGAACCGGAACTGGTTCCGGTGATACCAGGGCCGGGAGGCCGTCAGGAGGAGGAAGCGGCGGCTCCGGGGGCGGCCACGGGAGCGGAGGCCAGGGGAACGGCTCCCACAGCGATTCAGACAGCAGCTCAGACAGCCACAAACCGCCGGCCGGTTCGGAAGAGCCTTCTGAACCAGGAGAAGATACGGGAGAGCCGGTTCCGGGAGAACAGAATCCAGGGGATTCCCTGCTTTCCTACACTGTGCGGCTGACCGAGCTGGAAACGGGACGGCTCCTGAAGGAAATTACGGGAGAGGGGCAGTCGGAAGCCATGATCCAGCTTGGTTATGAGCTGAACGGCTATACGCTGGCTCCGGGACAGGAATTAAGTCCGGTTCTTAAGGAGGATGGGGAGGTATTTACCGTATATTATACCAGGAACCAGACTGGCACAGCGACCGGATCCGACGCGGAGGAGCTGTACCGGTATACCGTCCGATATGTGGACGAAGATTCCGGGGACATTCTGGGGACGAGGACGGGAGCCGGGGAAAAGGGGGAAACGATCCCTGTTGAGTTCCCAGAGATAGACGGCTATGAGGTCTGCGGCGGGCAGCCGGAGGAGTTTATACTGACGCGGGATCGGATGATACAGAACATTTATTACCAGGCGGCAGAAGAGGCCACTCCCTCCGATGCCAGGCGGGTGAAATGGGAGATTCGGTTCGTGGACGAGGATCACGCCAAAACCCTTTGGCCCGCCCAGACAGGGAGCATCCGGGACGGAGGGGAGCTGACGGTTCAGTTTCCGGAAACCATTAGAAAAGACGGGGTGATCTGGGAAAGTCTGGAGGAGCCGCCTCTTGTCCGAACCATAGATGGGCCAGGGAAGTACCTGGAGTACGTGGAATACGAAAACCAGGGGGACGTTCCCCAGGAACCGGATCCGGAGGAGGAGCAGAGGGAGGCCCTTGCGGCTTATCTTAAGCAGGCCAGGGAGTGTGACAGCCAGATTACCGGGGAGGAGCCGGACGCAATCCCGGACAGCCGTTTCCTGGTGTCGGATCAGGCGGAAAATGACAGCCGCGTCCTAAGCATTGCGTCCCAGGCGGAGGATGAGGAAACCCATCCGTTCTACGTTATTGGACAGGATTTTGTGCCGAACGGGAAGGCGGTGGCGGAGTGGTTCGGAGCGGGAACGGAGTATTCCAACCTGCTGGAGGATGTGATCCAGCTTAAGGGCGTTACCTATTACGTTGCCAGAATGAGCATCCGCCGGGAGCTTTCCGGAAGCGGGAGGCACCAGTGGGAGGCGGCGTCTGTGGATCCCGCCACCTGCCTGGGAAAGGGGAGAACCATTTACCGGTGCGGCATCACCGGGGAGGAGAGGGAAGTGATCCTGCCGCCTCTGGGACACACGGACGCGGATCAGGATTCTGTCTGCGACCGGTGCGGGACGCGGGCCTTTCCGCAAACGGAGGGTTCCCAGATTAAAACGGAGCTTGCCGGAACGGAACTTTCCTTTACCTGCATAGACGGGGACTACAGAGATACCGGAGGAATGCTGTATTTGGCAGATCAGGTAATTCCCCTGGAGTTTTTCGGCGGGTATGGTTCTCCTGCCTACGGGGAGAGCCGGGTAAGGAAGTATTTCAGGGACAGCTTCCAGAACGACTGTCCCATCCGGGGCCTGATGGGGATAGAGCTTCCGGGCGTCCTGGGCGTGGACTATGCCGTGAGCCTGTCAAAGGAGGAGTACGAATCCTGCCGGGGAAGGATTCCGGCGTCGGAGCCGTTTTTCCTCCGGGACAATGAGGGGGAGCAGATCTGGGGCGTCGGCCCGGACGGAACCCCTGGTCTGGCCGGTGCAGATGAAGCCGGGTACGGGATCCGGCCCGCGATTCTTCTTAGAAAGCCGGATGCGGGAACCATGGAACGGATGCACTGGAGCATCGGGGACGTGCAGGCCCGGGAAATCGACGGGGAAACCTACATGTTCCGCTGTATTGACGAAAACTATGCAGACGGGACGGAAAACCACCGGCAGGCGGCCCTGTTCTTCTGTGAAACGGTGATCCCGGCGGATCTTGGCTCCCGCTATGAGGTGGAGGAGCAGGAGGACGGAAGCCACCGCCCGGTGTTTGTTCCGGGGCCGATAGTGAATTTCGGGGAAACCAATGACTATAAATACTCGAAGATCCACCGCTGGCTGGAGGAAACGGCAAAGAGCTATGGGACAGAACCGGTGCGTGTAGGTGTGGATTACGCCTACATGGGAAGCACTCCGGAAGGGATGTACTCGGAGTTTTCGGACAGCCGGTTAAAGCCCTCCTATATCGGGGATCAGAAGCTGACCGCCCGGATGTTTATTCTGTCCGTGGACGAGGCGGTGAAGTATAAGGATCATTTGTGGAGGTTTGAAGGGGAGGAAACGGATAACCCGGAAACCCAGATCTCTGCGTTTTCCAAAGGCTACTGGCTGAGAACCCCTATGGGGGATTTAAGCAGTTTTGACACGGATTGCGTGTATGAGGTGGATCTGGAACGCGGGAATATCCGTCCGGTGCCGATCCGTCCGCAGAAAGATGGGGAAGGGGACGGCTCCGGCCAGACAGGAACCACCGGAGTCCGGCCGGCGTTTGCAATGCCGCAGGACAGGTAAAAGCGGAAGGGGCCGATGCGGATAAAAGGGAAAAAAGGGACAGCGGGACTTCCAGACGGCCGGTTCAGGCAGGAGGGAAGCCCCATGGAACCGATAGAAACAAATAGAAACAGACAAAAAGGAGAAACATAGCAGGAGGAAGAAACGTGAAAAAGAACCGGGTGAAGATGATGACATGGCTGATGATTGCTGCAATAACTGCCCAGAATACCGTTCCAGCGATGGCTGGCACAGAACCGGGGAACCGGGCGCAAACAGAGGACAGGAAGCAGGCGGATGCGGGCGAAGGGGAAGATGAATCGATGGAAGAAGATTCAACAGGAGAATCGATGGGGAATCCATCAGAAGAGGCAGGAAAACCAGGAGAGAAAGGCTCGGTGGGAGAAGAAACGGAGAATCCATCGGAAGATCCGGGAAGCTGGCCGGAGGTTTCAGACAAGCCAGGGAAGAATCCATCAGAGGAACCGAAGGATGGAAACCTGACCGGAAACGGAACGGAGAACCCACCGAAGGTTTCTGAAACTCAGCCGGAACTTCCGGAGAACCCGGAAGAAGGAGATTCGATGGAGGAGGGAACAGAGAACCCGCCGGAGGAGCCGGCTCTTTCCAGACCGGCCACCCCATCAGATGCGGAGGAGCCGTCGGGAGAACCGTCAGAGGAACCGGGAGGGGACAGTGAGAAGGGAGAACCAGGCGAGTCCCAGGAGGAGCCGGATGAATCTCCGGAAAACATGGAACCTCCCCAGGAGGAGTCGGAACCGGCTTTCAGCCTGGAGGGGATGCCGGAGATGGGGAGCGGGGAATTTACGGACTGGTTTACCGAACATACGGATCAGGAGGAACTTTGGGAGTATATCCTGTCCATTCTGGAAAGGGGAGAAGATAAGGATAAGGAGTACCAGGCCCTGATCGGCTGGATTACAGAGCATGAAGCCCTGTTTTCCAGGGCGTACCAGGCGTATATCGGGAAGGCGTTTGAGCTTTCCGCCTATCGGATTTCATCGACCGGGGATCTGTGGGACGAGTGGGAGTCTGTGATGGACTGGGACGGGGACGGGACGCAGAAAAACCCGTATAAAATTACCACCCTGTCGGAGCTGATGGGGCTTTCCGAGGCTGTGGCCCAGGGGGAGGATTTTTCGGGAACCTATTTTGAACTTCAAAGCGATCTGGACTTAGGGGCCCTGGAGGCAAACGATGGCTGCTGGAACCCGATCGGGTGGTTCCAGAACGCCGCGAACCTGGGGGGAAAGCCAAAGACGGCGTTTAAAGGCCATTTTGACGGGGCGGGAAATACCATTTCCGGCCTGAAATTCACAAAGGCGGATCGGGATTACTCCTATTTGGGGCTGTTCGGATGGATTGAGGATGCGGAGATTAAGAACCTGAACCTGGAGGCCGAGGAGGTGAGCGGCTCTGACAATGTGGCGCTCCTGGCCGGATGCGTGGAAGGGGAATCTGTGATTTTTAACGTAACCGTCAGCGGCAGCCTGTATGCAAAGGGGGATGCCGGAGCGGTGGCCGGGGAAGTGACCGGGGCTTCAAAGTCCAAACGGGTTGTTATCGAAAACTGCCGGGCAGACGGCGTGGTGATCAATTCGGAGGGGCAGAAAGGTTTTGTGGGCGGCATTTCCGGGAACGTCCAGATGGCAGATCTGGCCGACGTAACCGTAAACACCCAGGACGGGAACAGCAGCCGCATTCAGGGCAAAGGCTATGTGGGAGGCATCGCCGGCTTTCAGAATGAAGCAAATATTTACAACGCCTATGTATCCGGAACTATTGGAGGAAACGGGAGCCAGGCCATCGGCGGGATCACGGGGCTTTATGAAAGCGGCAGCCTGATGGTGGCCCAGTTTGAGGGGGAGATAGGAAAGAGCAACGCAGGCTCCGGCTCCCACGAGGGAACTTTCATCGGGAATGTGAGCGGAAGGAAACGCCCTACCTATGGAACCGGGAAAAATGACAGCCTGGCTTACCTGTACGCCGGGAACGCGGCCCAGTTAAAGAAGGCGATCGGAACCTCCGGCCAGGACGACAACACCTGGACGTATGATGCGCATATCGGCTACTGGACGGACGATCAGAGACGGTACACCCTGACAGCCGGAAAAAGGGAGGAGGATGGGAAGGATCGCTATTACTATGAGGAGCTGGAGGACGGGATTCAACACGTGATCACGAGGAAGCTGGGTCTTTCCCTGACCGAGGAGGAGGCCCCCTTCCATCTGGATCACTATGCGCCTGGTACAAACGGCGCGCCGGTGCTGGGGTATCTGGTATCCATCCCCCGCATTGACACGAAAAATGCCAACGGAACCTATGACAATGACGTTGCCGCGCTGACGGCCATCGCCGCCACTAACAACAGCTACTACCGGCAGATCGATAAAGACCACCCCTCCGCCGTAGCTCCCGGCTGTACCGTGACGGTGACAACCGCAGCGAAAAATCAGAACGGGAACCGCTACCAGATGGTTTACGATGAAAACGAGCCGGGAAAGGTAAAGCCGCCGACTTACACGGACGAAGCGGGAGACAGACAGCCTATGACCTATGTAAATGGAGGCTCCTACTCTTTTGAAATGCCGGAGGGGAACACGGAGTTAAATGTAGAATACGTTAAGGTGACAACCGAGCTTGCCATTACGCCGAAGGAAACGGAGATTTCCATAAAGCAGATCCGCACCGGGGACAGGAAAAACCCTGAGATTACAACGGAGGTGCGGGATCAGAACAATAATCTGATCGCAAAGTACCTGAATGGAAGCGAAAGCTCAGAGGTGGAGGTGCTCCCGGTGTCCATCCATGCGGAGCACAACGGCCAGGGTTCCTCCGCGGATCGGACGGTACAGTGGTCGATTGACGACACGGATCTTTTAGAGTTTGCAGACGGGTGGGAGGGAGGTTATACCACAAAGGATGCCAGGATCCTTCCAAACATGGATTCAGAGTTTATACAGGCCATCATCCGCGAGGCGGTGAAGGCCCAGGCGGACGGCGGCTACCAGGAGGCGATCAGCAGCAAGGTATACACAAAATCCGCTGTGGTGACGGCCTCCACCAACCCGGCCACCAGCGTGGACAACCAGGCGGTAAACGGAACCTGCAAGGTAAACGTATCCTTCCAGATCTCTGATCAGACGACTTTGCGGGTGGAGGGGCTTGTGTTAAACCAGACCAGCCTGACCTTTGACATTACCCGGAAGCTGACGGGGGATCGGAAGAATCCTACGGAAACGTATGTTGTCACAGCCCCCTATGTGCTGGACGTAAACTTACGCCCGTCCCAGCCGTTTTATAAAAATGTGACGTGGAAAACGAAGGAAGGGGAAAAGCTTCTGACTCTCACGCCCTCCGGGAAGAATGAACAGAGCTGCCAGGTGGCTCCGGTCTATGACGAAAAGGGGGAGAACCATCCGGCCTGGATCCAGAACATCGTCAATGAGGACAATGAAAAGAAGGCTGCGGACGGCGGCTATAGGAAGTTAAACGGAAGCGGGAGCGTGACGGAAACGGTGACGGCCACCTCAGAGGATCAGACCCACGGGGTGGTAAGCGCAGACTGTGAGGTAACGCTGCGGTTTAAGACAGAGGATCAGACGGTGATTCATCCGGAGGGGATAGAGTTAAGCCAGACGGCGCTTTCCTACGACCTGTCCTATGCCTTTTCAGGGGACACCCATTCAAAGCTGCGGGAAACGGCAGGATTTGGCGTCCGGGATACCTTAGAGGCTGTGGTACTTCCGGATCTGACAGCGGGGGAGGAGCATGAGCCGTACAACCGGGCGGTGAGCTGGACGTCAAACGATCCGGAGGCAGTTTCCGTAAACGGGGGAACCCTGACCGTGAAAGAGGACGCGCCGTGGATCAGAGAAGCCATGAAAACGCCGCCCTATGCGGCTGAAAAGACGGTAACGATTACGGCAAGAACCGAGGATGGGAGCCGGGAAGCCTCCTGTGATGTGACGCTGCATTTCACGGCGCGGGCCGTCGAGGCGGATCGGGAGAGGGAGACATTTGAGATTGTCCTCACCAAGACAGGCCGGCGTTCCAGCCCAACGCTTGCCTGGAGCGGCGCGGAGGGAAAGCAGCTTGGCGCGGCAATCTATCCGGCAGACAGGGAACATACGCCGGTTTGGACAAGCAGCGATCCGTCCGTACTCACAGTAACGGAGAACGGCTTTGCCGCCCCGGTGGTGACAGATGCAAACGGGGCCGTGACGGCGGAATGGATCCGACAGGTCATGCAGACCTATCCATACACAGGAGAAACGGAGGCTGAGATCCGCGTAACAAGCCCGGACGGCTCCATGACGGACACGGTTCCCGTCAGGCTGTCCTTCCGCATCATTGACAACACCTACTCCTCCGGTTCCGGCGGAGGCGGCGGTTCCTCCCATTCCAGCGGGGGCGGCGGAGGCGGAAGCTCCTCCGGCTCAGGAAGCGGAACCAGTTCCGGTACGGGGACGGCGTCCGGCCCCGGAGCAGAAGCTCCTGCCGGGAGCGTGTCAGGGACCTGGGATTATACGGCTGACGGGTTCTGGACGTTTACAGCCGGCCGGGCCTACCGGAACGAATGGGCCTATATCTATAATCCTTACGCTTCGGAAGGGCAGAACCGGGCCGACTGGTTCCGGTTTGACGAGGCGGGCCATATGGTGACCGGCTGGTTTACAGATGCAGACGGGAATGTGTATTACCTGTGGCCGGCTTCAGACGGGACAAGAGGCCATCTGGCAGTTGGGTGGCAGTGGATCGACCGGGATGGGGATGGAAGAGAGGAATGCTACTATTTTAATCCCGTTTCAGACGGAACGAAGGGGCGGCTCTTCCGGTCAGCCGTGACGCCGGACGGGTATGAGGTCAATGCCGACGGGGCCTGGACGGCAGACGGGACGGTTCAGACGCGGGCTGCTGGAAGTCAGGGATAGAAAAAGAGCATGGATTAGACAAGTAATGGTAATGATTGCAGTGATATGGTTTGCCCTGGTATGGATGATGCTTAGGTTTTTTACGGCTCTGGTAACTCCTGGAAAGGTAGAAAAGGAGTACGAGGATCGGGAGCAGGAACAGTTTCTAGCTGAACTTTCCAGACGAATGGAATCATAACTGAATAGGAGTACCTTGACAACGGAATAGATAAAGAACAGGATAACAGTTGACATGGGGAAACAAGGGGCGGTGATACCGCCCCCTATCCCCAATATCATAGGGCTGAGGTGTGCCATCCAGCGGCAGAAAAGGATGTCAGACCTCAGTGCTATGAATAAAAAATAAAAAATAGGAAAACAAAAAATACATTTGTAATATTAATAAAAAATTAGATAAATACCAATAAAAACGATATAATACACTTGATTTTAAAGAAATAAAGTGATATAATAAAAATAGAAAGGGAGGACAAAGAGAAAATGGCAACCAGAGAATTATCTAAAAAAGAGAATGTGACTATTCGGGTAGAACCGGAACTGCGAGATCAGGCGGCGGCTTTGTTTAAAACTCTGGGCATGGATTTGAGTACCGCAACCGGCCTGTTTTACCGTCAGGCGCTGAGGTACAGGGGAATCCCCTTTAAAGTAAAACTGAATGATGAGGATGAAATCATAAGCATAGACAAGGGTGAATAAAGAATGTATCTATTAATGAATAAAGAGAATCCCGTCGCTGCATTTTCTGTTCAGGAAACGATGTTTGGCCGGGAATACCGCATCGAATCAACATCCGGGCGTTTGCCCTACGGCTTTTCCAATCTGAATGACTGGATTGAGAACCGCAAGGCCAGTAAACATAATGCACATCTGGCAAAACTGATGGCAGACTGCGGATGCGATACTGCGGAAGGCTTTATTAAGTTTACTCATGCGGCTTCTATGAATGACACGTTCTGGATTAAGACAGAAACGGAACCTGTGACGTGGGATCAGGTTTCCCTGTTCAGGAACGAATTTAATGAAACAGTGTCCAAATTGGCTTTTGAAGGAGGAGGGCTGTATGGAATAGGATTTAGTACAACTTCTCCGGAACTGACGACGGACGGGACGTTTCGGAAATGCTGGAAGCGGGAAGAGGATGGGATTTATCTGTATAAAAGGGGCAGCGATGGAGCTGCAAATACGGGAATGGAGCCATATTCCGAGGTGCTGGCCTCTGAATTGGCGTCCTGTCTATGTACAGAGAGCGTATCATACCAGCTGACGAAGTTGAATGGAAAAACTTGTTCAAAATGCCGGCTGTTTACAGACGAAACCTATGGATACGTGCCTATTTATAAATGTTTTGATACCCGCAACATATCTCCTGGCGATATGTTCCAATTCTATACGGAACATGGATTTGAAGAGCAATTTCGCAGGATGGTTGTCTGTGACGCTTTGACGTTTAATATCGATCGCCATGCAGGAAACCATGGGATTTTGGTGAAAAATGATACCTTAGAAATCGAGCGGTTTGCACCAGTATTTGACTTTAATCTTGCGTTACTGCCATATGTTATGCAGGATGAATTTTCAGATATCAGTTCTGTCTTGCTTCGTTATTCGCCAGTCATAGGAGATGACTTTACAAGAATTGGCCAGACCATGCTTACCCCGTCGATTCGGACCGATCTGATTAACTTGAAAGGGTTTCATTTTTCATATAGAGGTGACAGCAAATTCACAAAGGCCCGGATCAAAGCTCTGGAAGAAATCGTCAATCTCCAGATAGACGGGATTTTGAGAAAAGAACCGCTACTGACAAAGCAGGTTTTTGCACAGAGTCCGAAAAAGCAGAAAACGATCAATCGAGTGTTTGAAGCAGATTTAGCGATTGCACCATATCAGCCGGAGTGGAAATCAGAGGAACACATATCAGTTCCAACAAGGGAAGAAAGTCAAATTGATTCATGGCCTGATCCAAACTTAGATTTGTAGGCAAACAAGATTTTATGATATAATAGAAAAGGAGGATTCCTATGGGAAAACAGAATTTGAATGAATTGGATCCGCTTGATCCATTATATGATTGGCTCCAGAAATTAGAAAGTGATAAAGAATACCAGAAGCGGAGGGAGGAGTCAGAAAAGAAGGCCACTTCAGTGGAAGGTTGGTTTTCTGATCCAGAGGGCGGCTATGAGGGAATAAAGGAAAAGATCGATCAGGGAGAGCTGCCGCCTATGGAACAATGGTTTTGGGATGAAGAAAGCTGCGCGCCTTCCTTCCGGGATGAAGAGGGAGAGCTGCATGGACTAGACGAGATATGGATGTTCCATTATGATATGGAGCCATATAATGAATTAGGATACTATGGATCCATGCGGCTGAAATATCTGAGAGAAACCCCATCACAGTCAGGAACCTTCTTTGTTTTGCTTACCTATGGAAAACTGTTTGATCACTGCCGTGAGATCGAGGATGCGGCACTGGAGCGGGAAGAAACGATGGTACGGGAGCAGATGAAGCCATATAAGGAACTCCAGAATACCGATTTCCTCAGATATGTGCAGCTCAGGAATAATATAACTGCGGGGGTGCAGGAGGTACTGAGGGAAGAGATTCTTTCTTAAGAAAATTTGTTAGGGTATAGAGGGAGGCGACAGACAGCCAGGAGGAAATGGGTGATGGACAGAATGATAAGGAATGACTGGGAGTCAATCGGCATATCAAATGATTTCCTGTTCGGCAAGGTGATGAGGAATCCAAGGCTCTGTAAAAAGCTGCTGGAGATTATCCTGGAGATAGAGATTGAGCGGATCGAATATCCCGAACTTCAGAAGGCGATCCGGGAGGATGAGGATGCAAGGAGCGTTCGCCTGGACGTTTATGTAAGAGACGGGAAGGGAACTGTTTATAACATCGAAATGCAGACGGTAGACACGAAGGAGCTGGCTAAGAGAAGCCGGTATTACCAGGGTATGATTGATTTACAGTTGATCGATCGGGGAGAGTCGTATCGCAAGCTGAGCCGCAGCTATGTAATATTTATCTGCTTGACAGATATATTCGGATATGGCCGCCACCGGTACACTTTTGAGAACCAGTGCCGGGAGGAAGAAGGGCTGAAGCTGGAAGATGGGGCTGTGAAGATATTCCTGAATGCAAGCAGTACAGCGAATGATGTGAGCGGGCCGTTAAAATCCTTTCTGGATTACGTGGCGGGAAGGGAAGTGAAGGATCATTTCGTAGAAGAACTGAGGGAAGCGGTGAAGGAAGCCAGAAAGAACCGGGAATGGAGGCGAGAGTATATGACGTTGCAGATGCGAGATGAAGAGAACAGGGAGAGAGGGAGAGAAGAGGGAAGAGAAGAAGGAATAAAGAACATGATAGAAACCTTAAAAGAACTGGGGATTCCAACAGAAACTATCTTGAAAAAGGTGAAGGAAAAGTTTGGCTTAACCGAGGAAGCGGCTAAAAAGTATTTATAGGCCAGGAGAAGATGCGGCAGACGGCCAAGAAGAACTGGAAATAGAGGCGAGAGTATATAACGTTACAGATGCGTATGGATGAAGGAGGAGAGCGAATGAAAAAGAGGATGAAACAGATGGTAGCCGTAGCTGCGGCGGCAGTGATAGCAGCGCTTGCGGCAGTTCCAGCTATGGCAAACGGAACGTATATTCATGGCGGATATTTTTCTGATCCGGAAACTCTGACATGGACATCGAATGACGGGACTGTGACAACCTACGGAAGAGGCTCAGTGTTCAGTGACGTGCATCCGGAAATTACTGATCCGGAGTATTACCTGAAGGAAACGGCGCTTTATCCGGGAGAGGAAATTGGAACTTTAAACAGCCAGGGGAAGGCAAAGAACCAGTACACAGAGATCGAGATGGAGGCTCTGAAGGAGTTCCTTCACAGCTTTGATTGGATCCATTCAGATGAAATGACGAGGGCGACCGCAATCTATGACAGAATCGCCCAGGCGCGGAGCGGGAATGAATACGGCAGGCCGGAGGAAGAATACAAACTTCTAACATTTGCTGCGCTGGTAGGAGGTAAGGGAATATGTAGTGACTTTGCCACAGAGTATGCCAGGCTGGCGGAGCTGGTGGGGCTGGAGTGTGAATCTTATGACTGTGAATTGGATCATGCAGCGTGCCTGTTAAAAATTAATGGACAATGGTTCCATTTAGATCCGACTTCTGGAGGGGTGGTTGTATACAGTAATGATGCAATGTATCCGGTTGATTATGACACGGAGAAGGGACTTTATGCGAAGAAGTCAAAAGAAAAATGGGATGCTTATTTTGAAGAAAACCCTGACAGCTTTTTGAAAGAAGATTTTGAAATGATGGATAAATTGGGGAGAGGAGAAATTACAGTAGAGGAATATAATGCTTGGTCGATAGATTATGCCAAAAAAAATTATTATGATAAACTAGAAGAAAGATAATGCAAAGATGAAAAGAGAATATACGAATTAAGCCGTCAACTGGCGTTCTGAACAGAGCGTTGGTTGGCGGTTTTTTATTGTAAAAAGGAGAAAAATAGTGGAAAGATTCAAATGTTTTAAAGGAAGGAGTCAACGGGCTGTATCACTGCTTCTGTCAGTTGTACTGGCAGTTATGGTCTTTTTTCCATATCTGCCGCCTTTGCAGTTAAAAGCAGCGGAAAACGATGGGCTTGTAACCTTGACGACCGCTCATGGAGATTTTGGAGGGGATCACAAGCTGTACTGCATTGATAAGGGAGGACTTGCAATCTGGGGAATTGCAGATGATGGGGATCAATATCAAAGGCATTCTGTAAGCAATATGAGGATCCCATTGTCAGAAAAGGAGCAGGAGTATGTATTCTGGGGGATTCTTACATTACAGGCATCTTTAGGGAGGGAAAAAGCACAAAATGCTATTAAGAATATAAAAACAAATGCAACATCTCAAGGAAAGATATATATTGATAGTTTTGTCACTGAAGAAGATCTGAAAGCCCTCATTTATCGCTCCGATGTACGGGCGAAATATCCCTGGCTGGAAAACGTGGTAGCCAATACAGAGGAATACTTAAAAATGGCCGGGCTAGTCGGAACGGGAGGGGGAACCACGCAGAGTGGAAAGAAGATCCCGGAGGTAATTGTAAACAATACTTCTGAGTCCTCCGCTTATCAGGTGAATCGTTCGGACTTTACCATTCATTTTGACGAGGGCGGAGCGGACGCAGATTTTATCGCTTCTGTGCCAATCTTGTTTTCCAATGACAATGGGGCAACCTATGTGGCAGAATCACCGGATGGATGGACTTATACCAAAACTGCTACCAGTATTACCTTCTATAATCCGAATCCTCAACCGCCGAAGGTCTTGATCAAGTTTGCCGTTAGCGGAACAGAGTATGCTACGACAGGAGGCGGCTATACATCTGAACGTGATTTATTTGAGAAATGTCTTCAGATCTGGGAATGCGTGAAATGTTCCGGCACCCATATCGGAGGAACGCCGGCCACCAGCCCGACGGAAATTCATCAGCGCATGGTATGGCTTGAAATAGATGCTCCAAAGACGGAGTTTTTTGCGGCGATTGGCGGCGATCCAGTTCCCGGTTCAGAAGTGGCAGAGCCGATTTTCCATGTATTCCGCCACGCAGAGGATTTTACTTCCACCTATAACGTACAGATGTATAAATACGATCATGAAACGGGAGAGCCTCTTTCTGGCGCGCGCTTTGTCCTTTACGAACGCTTTGACGATCAGGGGGAGATTGACAGGGAAAAGGACGGGCCGGTACATATCTATGAGGGCGGGGAGCCGTACGCCAGTTACCATACAGACGATCCGGTGATCTGGGATGGGTTCCGCCAGATTGGAACCCTTGTGACCGGGGAGGACGGGCGGGCAGCCCAGACGGTGACTCATGGTTACCACTATGACAAAACCTTCTGCGACGGGCATCCGGCCCCTGTGTTTACAGCGGTTCCGGAACCGGAGGAGGATGAGGAAACCGGGGAAACCCTCAACACAGAGGCGATTGAGGCGGCTAAGGCGGCCAACCGGGCCAACGCGCAGAAATGGCTTGATACGGTGGCAGACTGTGAGGAGAAGGCAGGAGGTGATTTTGAAGGCGTCCATTTCCACTGGCTGATGGAGGAAGTCAATCAGGAGGAAATAGAAAGCGTTGCAGAGTCCGGGGGCGAGGAGGGAACCACGCCGGACGGAGGGGCCACGGAGGAACCGGACGCAGACACGGCATACGAGAAATCCGGCTGTTATCAGGATATGCTGGACACCTATGAGAAATTTATTTCCCTGAAATACAGCTACGCGCTGACGGAGTTCCAGGCGAAGGACGGTTATATCCGCCACGATCTCCATTCGGACGATCTGCCTGTTGAGATTATTACAACCGATGCGTCCGAAAATGGAGCCAACGCGTCCTTTGCCGGAGAGTACAGCAACCGGGAAAGGCTGGAAGCGGAGGCAGCCCGGTATTCGCTTATCCATCCATCTGAAATGGAGAAGGGAGGAGAGGAACAGGAGGAAACGGCCAAAGAGAAGGAATCTGCCGGCGAAAAGAAAGAGAGCCCCATCCTGTTCCAGGAGTTAAAGGAAATCGGACAGGCGGTTTGCACCTTTTTCTTCCCGGAGGAAGAGGAGCTTTTGGAGATGGAGGAGGAAGAAATAGAAGAGGAAGAAGGAACAGAAGAGGAGGAAGCAGAACAAAGTGATGAGGAGATAGAGGAACCCCAGGAAAAACCAGAGCATTCCGGGGCGGAGCAGTCAGGCGAAGCATCTGAGGAAACCGAAGATAAAAACGACAGCAGTGAAGTTCCCTCAGAGCCAGCAGAAAGCGGCCAGGGCGGCAACCAGGATACCGGAACTTCTTCCGGGGAGGAAGCAGCTCCTCCAGAGGACGGGACAGAGGATGGAACGGAAGAAGCAGAAGGGGAAGAGGCTGCGGATAGTCAGGAGATACCGGAAGATACAGACAATCAGGGACATATAGATGAACCGTCAGGTTCAGATAGTCAGGAACATGAAGATGAACCATCAGACACAGACGGCCAGGGACATGAAGATAAACCGTCAGGCTCGGATGGCCAGGATCATACAGATACGGATAAAACGGAAGGAGAGGATACCAAAGAGGAGGCAGACCATCAGGAAGATACAGAGGAAAAACCGCAAAAGGGAGAACCATCAGGGGAAGAGTCTGCCCATCAGGAGGATTCCAAAGACAGCTCAGAGAAGGCGCCCAGTCTGGAACGCAGCTCCCGTCCCCAGCTCCTTGTCCGCGCAGGCGGCTTTTCTGGAACAGCCACCCCGTCCGGCGTGAGCCGGGAGGATTCCGGGAAACTTGAGAAGGAAGAAGCAGAAGAAAAGGAAGAAACGCAGGACAGGGCCACCCCATCTAACGCCACCTTCCAGTGGAGCAGCCGCTCCCCTGGCTTTTCTTCCCCGCTCGCAGAGGAGGGGGAAGAAAAGGGAAAGGAAGAGGAGAGCAGCCTGTTCCCGCCTGCCTATGAGGAGGCCCTCACCTCTGACAGTGTTGGGGCCGAGGCGGAGCCGGGGCCGGACGACAATTACAGCCATTGCAATGATGCGGATGGGGAGGGCAACGCCTGGAGGATTTACGATCACCGCACGGAGGCAGAGTTTCACATCAACAAGACGGATCTGGATCTGGCCGCCGGCGAAACGGAGGACTATGACGCCTACGGCGGCACCCAGGGCGATACCACTCTGGAGGGGGCTGTGTACGGCCTGTTTGCCGCGGAGGACATTTCCCATCCGGACGGAAAGACGGGAGTTATCTACAAAGCAAACAACCTGGTGGCCGTAGCGGCGACGGATCGGAACGGGGACGCCTCTTTCCTGGTGAACACGGAGGCCCCGGGCCGCACCTACGACTACGCATCGGGAAGTATCGTCGATACGCCGGACGGATGGGCCGGGGAAGCGCCGAAGAACCTTTACACAGCCGACACATCCTATGATGACTATACAGGGGACGGGGCCTATGAGAGGAAGTACCAGAATCATGAGGCCAATAACGGGAACTGCTGGATTGGACGCCCGCTTCTTCTGGGAGATTACTATGTCAAGGAGCTGTCCCGTTCCGAGGGCTATGAACTGTCTGTGGGAAATAAGGGACAGGAGCTTACGAACCGGGGGCAGGATCTGACGGCGAAGGCCCCGGAGGGCGGAGAGGGGTATGCGGTGATCGCAGAACCGCTTTCTTCCGAAGAACAGACATCCGAGGACGGAACAGGGGCCGGGCCCAACGAGCTGTTTTTCTCCGCCCGTTCCAGGGATACAGCAGATCAGAAATATGACATCGTCCTTTCCAATCTCCCCAAAGGGGCTGAGATCTTTCGGAAGGATGTGGGGACAAAAGAGGTAGAGGTCACGGTGGGAACCGGGACATATGAAAAGGTGCTGTTAAAAAACCCGGATGGGACGCCGAAATATATCACAGCGGAGCATGATTACCAGTACCCGAAATACACGGATGACGGGAGCCTGATGACCAGTGAGGTTCCCATCAATTACGCAGCCAGCGGCGTCCGCCAGGTATCTGTCCGCGGCCTGGACGAGGAGAAGGTGATGGAAGCCGTCCGCCAGGCGGAGGAGGGGATGACAGAGGAGGAAATTGAAACAGAGCTTGGAAAGACGTTTCAAACCGCCGCGCTCCCGTTTGTGAAGGGAAAGGTGGAAAAGGCTCTCAGAAGGAATGGGAAAACGACGCCCCGGAGCCGCCTGGAAAACGGAGGATACGACTATTCAAACATCTATGCAGGCGTGTTTGACAGCGGCGTGCGGGAAGGGGAGCCAGATAATTATGGCCTGTCCGGCGTGAAGCCCGGAGAGCCGGCTGCTTATACCGTTTACGGATCGCCGGTACAGGTATTAAAAATTGACAAAGAGAAGGAGGACGGCTCTGCCCTGACGGTGGGGGACGCCATCCTTTCGGTGCTGGATTATTACAACAGCCACCCCTATTACAGCTATGGAGGCATTGACGCGGTGGAAGAGGACGGGGGACAGTTTTTGTTTACCATTTATGCCAGCGTGGACGGGAACCCGGACAACTTCATGGCGCTGGGAAGCGACGCAGAAACGGACAGTATCATTTTCCATGCCGTGAACGTTCTGCCGGATGATGCCGCAGAGCCGCCCCGCAGGATTTATGCCGCCTACTCCAATAACCCGGAGTACGGGGCGTTTGGAACCTACGAGGATTACTCAGAACAGACTGCCGGCGCTTCCGTGCTGGCCTCTGCCGTGCTGGTTACGGACGCCGAGGCAGACGGAGAAGGGAACTTAAAGTCGAAAACCGTTGAGGAAAACGTCTATTACAAAACCGGGGAACAGGTGCGGGATCGGGACGGGAACCTGATTCAGGCTTTTGAGTACCGGGAGATCACGAAAACGGAACTTCAGGAAGTGGAGGAGGTGAAATGGGAGAAAATCCCGGCAGAGTACCAGGAGGACGGAACCTGTGTGATTCCGGTTCAGGCAGCCTACACAGACGCCTTTGGCGTTTCCAGGACGAATGCCGGGCAGGATCAGACGATTTCCTTTAAGGCAGTGTTAAAGGAAAACCAGGTGATCCTCTCGGAGGAGGACGCAGAACTTTTAAACCGGGAGCTGATGGGAGGCTTCCAGGCCGGATCACCCATGGCCAGCGCCAGCTACTATGTTTACGTGAAGAAAGCCAGGGCGAAGGCGTACCTGGACTATCAACAGATGGGACTGAGCGGGGAGGATGCCTACACGATTCTGGCATCCTTAGCCTATCCCAGCCAGGAGCAGGTATATGAGGATGGAGGCACCAGGGAGCATCCCGCCCGTGTGTTTGAACGGCCCATCCGCCAGCGGATCAAGGTGGTGAAGGACATCCAGACAAACCCGGATGGAAGCTATCCGGACAACACTTATGAGTACCCGGAAACAGAAAAAGAGAAAGACTTCCGCTTCAAGGCGTATCTGAAGAGCAATTTAGAGCGGCTGTACCGGGCAGAGGACGGCACAGTCGTGTGGATGGATCGGAACGGGAATGAGGTTTCCTATGAGGAGGCGCTCCATCCCGGCTATCCGGAACAGACTGGCGGGGAGACGGTAGTCAAAATCAACGTGCCAAAACTCTTTACAAAGGTACTGCACGACACCGCCTCCACGCTGACCAGCGTAAACGGGAACAACATCCTTTCGGACTACCAGGATCCGGAAACGGCGGATCAGAATGCGGCCCAGAGGCTTCCCTTTACCACATCCATCGCCCCCGGCGGGATCGGAGTCCTGACAAACGCGGCCCTCTACAGCTACCGGGGCAGGAATCTGAATACCGGACAAACCCCTCAGATCCGCGGGGAGGCCAACCAGGGCTATACCAGGCTGTTGGAGCTTACGGATCAGCAGGTGGAGAGCGGAGGGGAAACCGTTACAATCCAGGCATACAATTACGACAAGTTTTTTGACGCCATCCATGTGGCGAATACAGATAAGTGGGATGAAAAGAACCAGACCTACACCTCCTGGAAGCCTCTGGGCAATGGAGTGAAGCGGACGGAATATGCAGAAAACAACGCGAAGGCGTCCGACATGGTACGCCAGTTTGCGATTACCTGGTATCTGGACGATGAAGCGGCGAAGCTGGTAAAAACCAATGGAGAGGAGGAAGATGAGGGAAAGAAGGAGGGAACTGAGAACCGCTCCACAGAAATGCTCTATGACGAGGCTTTAAACGCAGCCCTTGCAAAGGCGTACGATTATCTGGCGCCCTTCTTCCGGTACGACTTAGACGAGCTGTACGCCGTTCCCTGGGACGGGGAGGCAGACGGCGGGGAGGATCAGGATCCGGACACCGTATGCGCGGACAGGAAGGCTGGAACAGAAGAGGAGGAGGCAGAGAAAGGCTATTACTACGGCCTGTCCGCCTATCTTCCCTACGGAACCTACGTGATCGTGGAACAGCAGCCGGTAAAGGAGCTGGCAAATAAGCATTACCAGATCGACCGGCCCAGGGAGGTCCAGGTTCCAAGCGTCTACGAGGCAGGAAGTAACACCGGGGCGGCGGAGAAGCTGAACCGGAAGTACCGGTACGACGCGGAACAGTCTCTGAACGATCAGGCCGCAGAGGGAAATTTCCTGATCCGGTTTGGGGAGGAGTGGGATCAGAACGCCTCCGACCAGAGGGAGTACGTGATCCGCGCCCACAGCCATGACGGGGATTTTGAGGTGTACAAGTACGGCTTGGAACCGGATAAGCTGACGGGAACGATTACTTATGAGGATGACAGGCATGGAAGCGGCAGCTATGAGTACCAGGGCTTTTCCATTACCCAGGAGGAGTACGATCCGCTGAAGGATTATTACAATCCAGTCCATAAGGTAAAAGGAAAGAACCTGACCAGGGAGGAGGGAGCAAACGAAAACAGCCATTACTTTGCGGACGACGGAACGGAAGGCCAGACAGCGGCAAACGGGAAGCCTTACCGAGCGGACGCCATAGAGGAGCGTTACAGCTACGGTTCCGTTTCCGAGCAGGCCGGGGAGGCAGAAAACGTCCGGTTCGAGAAAGAGGGGGAGGCTACAGAGGAGAACAGAACAGGGGCTGTCTACCGGAGCGCGCGGGCCATGCAGGGGGCGCAGACTGCCTATGACGGATTGTATGCGCCTATGCTGGTTCCATACTCGGTGCTGGAGCCGGAGCAGGAGGCCGTCTATGATCCCGACGCTCTGAAAGGCTATGCAGACGGGAAGTTTAAGAATACCTTCTACTCCGCCAGGCTGCGGATCGAGAAGCTGGACAGCGAAACCCATGAGAACCTTCTCCATGACGGGGCGTTATTTATGATTTACAAGGCGTCCAGAGATAAAACGACGGGCGAGGTTCAGTTTTACGAGGAGGAAACAGTCCTGACCGGAAGCGAGGAGTTTTTAAAGGCGATGGGGGCTTCTGATATTAAACCGCTTCTGAGAGGGGAGAAAACCGTTGCAGATGGGAAGGAGGACGGCCCTGGAACCCTATACTCCGGCACCGTACCGGCCGGAACCCCCATCTGTAAGGAGGAGGACAAAATCATTCTGTCCGATGCAGAGGGAAACCAGGTCGGCCAGTTTGAGGCGTTCTCTACGGTGAACGATATTTCCATGAAGCGGGAGGACACGAACCAGGGGCCGAACGAGTACCGGCTCCAGACAACCGGTTATCTGACCACCCCGCAGCCGCTGGGGGCGGGGGCCTATGTGCTGGCGGAGGTTCCGCCGAAGGGATATGTCCGCACGGCTCCGGTGGCTATCGAGATCTATTCGGATAAGATAACCTATTATAAGGAAGGAAACCGGGATCAGCGCGTCCATGCGGCCATTTATGAGGACAGGCCGGACGGCTCTTCTGGAACGGGGAACCAATCCCAGGATGCAGTCCGCACAGCCCAGATCTATGTGGAAAACATCCCCATCAAGCTTCAGGTGGAAAAGCGGAAGCCAAAGGGAACCGTCACCTTTCAAATCGGGGAGCGGATAGAGGGCAGCATAACGGAAATCGGAGGGAACCCGGCGCTCCAGTACGCCTATGACGATAATGGGCTGTACCTGGGCTATGCCTATCCGAAAGGAACCCTGGAACGGCTGGAAGCCTTAAGAGAGGCGGGGGAACAGGTGGAGCTCGTCTACGACGGGAACCATTTCGCCGGCTACGGCTATGTGACCAGAACCCGCGAGACGGACGACGATGAAAACCCCTACGTAGCCGGGGCGAAGATGACGCTGTTTGACGCCATCGAGCTGACACCGTCGGGAGATACGGAGGATTTTGCCTATGAGGGACTTTCCATTGAAAGGAATGGAACAAACAATGTAACCGGCATGACCGTAAAGAAGGGCTATGCCGGGGAAAAGACAGAGCTTGTAAAGGAGGTGGACGAACAGGGAGAGCCGATCCTGACCGACTATGTGACCGGCGTGGATGAAGAGGGAAAACCCGTTACCGGGAAGGGATATGTCTGGACAGAGGGGACAGTGGAGCGGCCGGATACGGAGATTCTGTACTACGATCTGGACGATTTGTCCCTGACCTGGACCGAACGGATCGACGGGAAGAAGATACTGTACGGCTGGAATAAAGATCATCAGAAGGTATCTGTGGCCCAGATCCAGTCCGATCAGGAAAACTATGAAAAGACAGATCGGGAGCTGTCCCTCTATGCCTTTCAGGGCGGCCAGCCTTACCTAGAGTTTGTGGGGGGAGATCTGACGAAGGTATCCTACGATGCAGTCAACAAGAGGCTGAAGGGAAATTTCGCATCCCTCCAATTTGTGACCGCCAACCGTGAATGGAAGATGGGAGAAGGAACTGTCGTCTACCACCTGGATCGAAACGGGAACCGGGACGCCATGGTGGATCCCTACACCGGGATGGCCTATATCCTGGAGCCAATGTATTCTGACTCCGGGGAGCATGTGGCTGACCGTGTGCTTGTATGGCCGGTGGAAACGGCCAGGGACGCGCAGGGCAATGTCATTGCCAGGGATAAGATTACCACCTCCCGCATTGCCACCGTGGGGGAGAACCAGGACGGATATGGGGAGGAGGCGGTGATTGAGCCGAATAACCAGACGGATCAGGTGATTTCCGACGGCGAAAAGCCCTCCTATTCCCATCAGGAGTCTGGCTACATCAACGGAACCTGGGAATCAGAATCGGGAGAGGAGAGCCACCGGGAAGAAACTATCCGGACGAACCAAAACGGCCAGAACATGAACGAGGAGATCCTCTCTGACATCAACAACGGAGACTTTCTAAACTACATGGATCCGGTCTACGACGAACACGGCCTGGTTCTGTACTACCAGAGGAGCGGGGGAACCTACGACAAGGGAAACGAACTGTACGACAGGAACGGAGAGTTTGTCCGGTACAAAAATTCGGACAATCTGGAGGAGTACAACGATGCGGCCTATGCCCTGGACGATCACGAAGCTCTGTACGACGGGGACGCCGCAAAGGAACACCAGATGCAGGATCGCCTCTACCACCGGTCAGGCGAGAGCTATATCCTGGAAAATACCTGGATGACGTCGGACAAAACGCCGAACGATCCCTTCTCAGAGGAGGAGCTTCCCGGTCAGGCAGACGTCCTTAAACGCCTTCCGGCCGGAACCTACATCCTGGAGGAGTTGGCCGCGCCGGAGGGGGAGGGATATACGAAAGCCTTCCCTGCCGGGGTAACGGTTAGGGAGGATACGGAACTTAAGAATGTCCAGGTGTTCGATGATACGACGAAGGGGTATTTTGAAAAGATTGACGGGGTGGAGGATGGAAGCGAACCGGCATCCCACTACACCAACCGCCAGCTTTCCGGCGCAGAGCTGGCCCTCTACCCGGCCAGACGCCTGGCCGATCCAGAGGCCCCGGACGGCTTCCGCCTGGAGAAAACCTCCGATACCCCGTACCGGCTGGAAACGACCAACAGCCGGGCCGGGGCGCAGGAATATCAGACGATGGCCTGGACGACCAAAGAACTGCCCCTCTATGTGGAAGGGCTTCCCGCCGGATATTACATCCTGGAAGAGCTGTCCGCGCCGGCCGGATTTTTAAAAGCGGCCCCGGAAAACATCCAGGTGGAGGACACGGCGGAGATCCAGAATTTTAGACTGTATAACGACCATACGAAAGTGGCCTTTCGCAAGTACGCGGAGGAAGGGGCGAAAAAGCCTACCCTTCCCGGCGCAAAGTTTACTCTGTATGAGGCAAAAACCGACGGGGAGGGGAATGTGATCCGGGATGAGAACGGGATCCCCCAGTACGAGGAGGAACGCCCGGTGGAATCCTGGGTTTCCGACGATGCCACCGACTATACGGACACCATTGATCTGAGGGATTACCCGAACCTGGAGGGACAAAAGGGACAGACCGGCTTCACTCTGGCCTTTGAAGAAATGTATGAGGAGTACGGAGCGGACGGAACCGGCTTTACCTGGTGCGTGGAACGCACGGCCAGGCGGGACTCCCCGGATTCCGGTGTCTGGAGGTTTGAGGACGGAAGTCTGGTAGTGGTTGGGACGGATCCGGAAACGGGGGAGGAAACCGTTACCTTCCCACCACAGATGAAAAAAGAGGATCGGGAGGGCTTTAAGGCCGCCTATCAGTCCATGGCCGGGGAAAAGCTGCTCCTAAAATGGGCCGTTCCCCGCACCGCAGAAGTGACAGAGGTGGAGCGGCTGGACGCCTCCATAGCCGGAGGAGATTCAGGGAAATACCCGGAGATCGCAAAGGTTATGCTGGCCATAAAGGAAACCGGGAAAACTGTCCTGGCGGACGTCCGGTACAACGGAAGCGAGTTTGCCTATTCCTATAAGTTCGACTATCACCGCCTCAGCCATGTGAACGCGTATGCGAACGCCTGGCTGGCGGAGGATGGGAGCCGGCGGATGGATTCCCTGCCGGTCGGCGTCCCCTATGTGCTGGTGGAAACGAAGGCCCCGGAAGGGTTCCAGAAGGCCGATCCGCTCCTTGTTACAGTGGAGGAGGAAAACGGGATCCAGCTTCACGAGATCCGAAATGAACGAAGGGGGCTTGCCCTTTCCAAACGCTCCTCAGCAACAGGAAAGGAACTGCCGGGGGCCAGGCTTGCCCTGTACCAGGCTGACGAAAGCGGAAACCTGAAGCAGGAGGAAAACTATCTGATAGATAACTGGGTTTCAGGAACCGACGGCGTCTACACAGAATCGGATCGGATCAATGACCGGATCCCGGAGGGCTTTGCGGAAGGGGACTTAAAGCCCCACTATCTTTACGGCCTTCTGGAGGGAACCTACTACCTGGTGGAAACGGCTGCGCCGGCATATTACCAGACGGCTGATCCGCTGAAATTTGAGTACACCGGCGCACAGGACGGAGCAGTCCAAATCGAGCGGATGACAGATGAACCGTTTCAGGGAGAGCTGATTGTCCGCAAGACGGATGAGGAGGGCGGCCTTCTGTCCGGCGTGGTCTTCGAGCTTTCTGCCAGGGAGGCGGACGGGACGTTAGTTCCAGGTTTCCCGAAGAAAGTTTCCGACTTAAACGGAACCGTCCGTGTGGGAGGACTCCCGGTGGGGAAGGTAAACCCGGAGGACGGAAGCGTGGAGCCGTACCGCTATGAGTTAAGGGAAATCACGCCGCCGGAGGGCTTTGCCGTAAACCCAAAGGTTTACTCCTTTACGTTTTCCGGGAAGGGGGACGGCGCGGAGAGCCATACGATTGTCCATGAAACGGAGGTGAAAAACGAACGTACGAGGATTTATTTGGAGAAAAAGGAACTGTCCGGCCTTGGGGACGAGGGAACCGACGGGGCCTTCATTGAGGGAGCGAAGATGGCGGTTTACCGGGTGTCGGAGCTTGACAGCGAAGGAAACTATACCTGGGATGAAACGGATCCGGTGGAAGAATGGACGACGAAACAGGCAGAGGGGCGGCACCTGATAGAGGGGCTGACCGCCGGGCAGTCGTACGTGCTGGTGGAGAAGGAGGCGCCGGAGGGCTACGCCCTGATGAAGCCGGTATTCTTTACGGTGAAGGGGGACGGCCGCGGCATTGCCTCCATTTCCAATCACCTCTCCGCCATTACCGTACACTACAGGGGAGAAAACGGGGAACCGTCCGGTTCAGGAAACGATTCCATCGAAAGTATTACCTTTAAAGGACGGACAGTGGCAAGGACGGAAACGGCGGTTCTTGACGAAGAGGGAAAGGAGGTTCTGCGGTTTACGGAAACCGGGCAGGAGCATGTCCTGCACAGGGAGGACGGCCTTTTGGAAAACGGCCTGTACACCTTTGAGGAGCATACCCTTTACTCGGATGGGAGCGATACGGTCACGAAGCGGAGCACCAGAAGGATCCGGTTCGGTGAGGACGGGACGTTTTGCTTTGCCGGGCGGGCCGCCGGAGGGATTACCCTCTCCCTGACTGACAGCGAGGGCGCAGAGATTACGGCCTTTGAGCCGAAGGAAGGGGAGTTAGAAACGACAGTAATGAACGGTTTGAATCCGGAACACCCGAAGGTGACGTTAAGGAGCCAGGGAGGCCAGGCCGGGGAGCCGCTTGACAGGGGACAGGCAGTCATCGGGACGATTGACTGGTACAACCCGAAGCACACGCCTCAGGATCTGACGATCCGGGCAGTGGCTATGAAAGGGATGGAGGTGATTGACCCTTACGAGGGAACCCTGGAACCTGGCGGAGGAAATGAAGCGAAAGATACTGTGGTGTGGACGATTCAGGACGCCGCGCCTTTAAGCGGGGGAAGCGTTTCCTTCGCTCTGGCCCTGGAGGACGGGGCGGACGCCGCCGTTCTGGAAGTTTCCGTCAAAGATTCGGAAGGGGAAACCATTTCCGCAGAGAAGCAGGTTCCGGTAAAGCAGGAAAACTGCCTCACCGTCTGCCATGAGCTGACCGGCTCAGGAAAGGAGCAGCATGAGGAAGAAGTTTCCCGGTTTACGATCCGGCTGTGGAACAGGAACGGGGAAGAACTGGCCGGAACCTATACTTACACGGGAAGCAGGGAGGGAACTTTAAGAAGCGGCGATACCATAGAGCTTTGCGGGAATGAGTTTATTACCATCGATCCGGTGTTCTCAGGCTGTACCTATGAGGTGAGCCGGAAGGAGGATGGAACCGGAACGGAGGAACACCAGGTAAGTGGAAAGATTTCAGAGGAGGGAGCTGCCGCGTGGTTCACCCGGGAAGCGGCAGATGAAACGGAACGGGCTGTTTTCGTCAAGGGGAACGCCTATTACCTGACGGAAACGACAGCTTACTCCGATGAAACGCAGGAAATAAGCGGCCGCCTGTCCTTTGCCATAGACGAACACGGGGGGATTTCCGCTGTGGGAGGCTATGACCGGGAGGCCAGGACGGTTGTGGAAAAGACGGACGCCGTCACCGGGGAATGGCTGGCCGGGGCCAGGATGCAGCTTTACAGGCTTCCTGAAAAGCCGGGCGGAGAGGAAACCCTGGAGGCAGAGTGGACGACCGGGGAGGAGGCAAAGGTTTTCGACGGCCTGGAACCGGGAGCCAGTTACCGCCTGAAAGAGGCCGCGCCGCCGGACGGCTACGGCTATGCCCTGGACATGATTTTTACCGTCCATGAGGACGGGGCTGTCGGGGAGATCCGCATGGAGGATCGCCCGACGCGCCTGATCGTGTCAAAGAAGGACATCACAAACGGGGAGGAGCTGCCAGGCGCCCATTTGCAGATCCTGGATCAGAAAGGAACCGTGGTGGAAGAGTGGATCTCCGGGGACACGCCCCATGAGATTACAGGAAAACTCCAGGCGGATCAGACCTATACACTGCGGGAAACAATCCCGGCGGACGGTTTCGTCATTGCCCATGCGATCACGTTCACTATCAGCCATGACGGAAGCGTGGACTATGTAGAAATGGAGGATGATACCACTAAAGTAAGGATTTATAAAAACAGGTATGTGGAAGCGGCCACCCCGTCGGATGCGCTGCCTGCCACCCCATCTGACGCAGAAGATGAAGAACCCCAGGCCATTCCTGTGGCGGGAGCCGTCCTCCAGATTTTAAACGAGGACAGGACGCCGGCCCTGTACCAGGGAAAGGAGATGATATTTACCACCGGGGAAACCTTCACGCTCTTTGAAAAGCAGCTCATTGCCGGGAATACCTACTGGCTCCATGAGATAGAGCCGGCCCCCGGCTATGGGTACTCGGAGGATGTGAAATTTACCGTCAGCAAGGACGGGCGGATCGATGTGGTGGTGATGGAGGATCGCCAGACAAAGGCCGTCCTGTCCAAGAAGGCCATTACCGGGGAGGAGGAGCTTCCCGGATGTGAGATGCGCCTGGTGGATGAGAACGGAGTGATTGTGGATCAGTGGATCTCCGGGGACACACCCCATGAGATTACAGGAATCCTTGAGGCAGATCACACCTACCGCCTGATGGAGGTAAACCCGGCACCTGGCTACGCCTATGCAAAAGAGGTTTCCTTTACGGTAAATCATGACGGGACGGTCAACCAGGTGGAAATGCGGGATGATGTGACGAAGGTAGAGATTTTAAAGGTTGACGGCAGAACCGGGGAACCCCTTTCGGGAGCGCAGTTTGAGATCCTTGACCGGGAGGGAGCCGTGATCGAGAGCTGGACGTCTGCGGAGGAACCCCACCGGATTTACGGGAAGCTGAACGCAGGGGAGAGCTACACGCTCCACGAGGTTTCCGCTCCGGCCGGTTATCAGAAGATGGCGGATACGGTATTTACCGTCAACGACTATGCCGACGTGCTCACCATTGTGGCTGAAAATACGAAGCGGGGAGGAGGCGGCGGTGGAACCGACTACACGATCCGCTTAAAGAAGGTGGACGAAGAGGGGAAGGCTCTTGCAGGAGCGGTCTTTACGGTGACAGGGGAGAACGGAAAGCCGCTCGCCGTTACGAAGGAAAACGGAGGGACGGTGTTTAAGGTGACGGTAAAGAATCCGCAGACCCTTACCGTAACGGAGGTAAAAGCGCCGGACGGCTATGGGGAGCTTAAGAAAAGCTACCGGATCCGGATCCCGCGGGAGGGAGATGCAGAGCTTTTAAACGGGGATGCATCCTTCTATCAGGAGGAAGAAAACAGCTATGCCTTCTGTGCCGTGAATGAAAAGACGCCAGAAATACCGGAGAAGCCAAAGCAGCCGGGGATAAAGGGGAGGATAACCGCAGAGTTTGATCGGGGACTGTATGGACTCGGGAAAGATCGATATAGACCTGGAGAGACGGATCTGAGTTTAACCAGAACAAAAACAGGGGATCTTCCTATGGAACTGGCAGAAATCACAGCTATTATATCAGCTTCAGTTTTCATAATAATGGTATTTTTGTATCGACGCAGACAAAACAAAAATAAGACAGATAAGAAAAAATAAGGAGGTAGGAATATGAGAAGGGAACGAGGAGGGGCCATCGGCCTCTCCCCCTCTCCTCTGGTAATCTGCATTATCTGTGGATGGGCTGCATTATCAGGCATTTTACCACAACAGACTTATGCTGCTACAGAGGAACAATATAGGGAGAAGACATATATATCAGATGTTCCGGGAACAGAGCAGCCAGATGGGCTGGCTCCTGAATTTGAAGAAACAATTATAGTAGATGGAAATGCTTATTTTTTACAAAACATAAATTATGAAACATTATCGAAAGAACCAAAACCAGACGAATCAGCTGAACAGGTGAAAATCATTACATCTGAGCCATTTACAGATGATAAAGAAAATCATCTTCCTGAAAAGGAAAGGGAAGAGGATGGAAAAATTTATTATTTGCAGAGCTATGAGGTGGTAGATACAGAAATAGATGCCAGAGAAATACCTGTATCAGATGTGGTCACTTATGAAGGGGTTCCAGCAGACAGTGAAATCCCCAAAGTAGCTACTCTGGATGTGACAGACGAAGTTACAGGGGAGGTTATACCGGTTGAAGTACCTTTGAAAGAAGATAGTTTGGTATTTGAAAACGAACATTGGAGTCCCGAATTTGAGTTTTCGATAACTGTGACAAATTATGAAGCAGAGGTATTTGATTTGAATGGACAGGATGTTCCATTGTCTATAGAGAATCCCTTAAGTGGTTATGAGAATGAGCTTTTAACTATGATAGGAGTAACTTCTGATAATTACCATATTAATGAAATTTTTTGGGATGGCGAGGCATATCAGGAAGATGGGGTCTTATGCAGGAAATTAAAAGCAACGGGAGAAATGAGAGTGGTAGATTGTCATGCAACTTATAGCGGGGTAGCTGCTCTGCCAGTTGTAAAGGCGTACCAGATACAGTCAGTTTATACGGATCGACCAGCTTCAGAAACAAGAGAGGAAACTTATACCTATACTATCAAAGCAACGGCGAAATATACACTCAGCACGGAAGCCTTACAGCAGTATTCCATATGGGATCACATAATCCAACTTCTCAAAAATCCGGTAGTGGCAGTTCTATTGCTATTATTATTCTGCATTTTAGTTCTTTGGCTGTTCCAAAGAAAGAAGAAACGGGGAAATAAATTTTTAATGACAATATCAGATACCGATGAAGGAGAAGAAAATGCGAAGGAATGAGAGGATAACAACTATTACAATCGCTGTGGCGGGTGTACAAAGCAGAATCGGCACAACGACTCAGGCAATGCAGATAGTTGGTTATCTGAAAATTATGGGTTATACAGTGGCTTATGTAGATTTAACAGAGAAACTATATCTTGAGCAAATCCAAAAGCTCTATAAAGGCGTATCTATAAAAGAAGGGGGAAAAGGTATTTTATATAATGATATTGAAATGTACAGTTCAATATCAGAATTAAAGGGAGAAACATACGATTTTCTTGTAAAAGATTATGGAAACATGAAAGAAAATTTTAACAGGGTGTCTTATTTGGAACAGGATATACAAATTATATGCTGTGGAGCAAAACCGAATGAAATGTTTGAGATTGCTGAAAGTCTGAAACAGGAAGAACTTAAGGCGGCTCATTATATTTTTTCCTTTGTTCCTCCAGATCAGAAAGCCGGTATTGTGGAGGCGATGGGAAGCAGAAAAGAACAAACATACTTTGCAGCATATAATCCAGATCCCTTTGTATACGATGCGGCTATGAATAAATGTTATCGGCATCTAATAGGGGATTATCTATCCTACGCGTCCGTATCAGGGGGAAGAAGAAGGAACGCCGGTTTTTCTCTAAATTTTATAAAAAGGGCAATGAAATGGATAAAAGAAATGATAAAAGGGCCAGGTAAGGCGGTTTTGATTCTTGGATATACCATTTTATTAAGTGTGATATGGATTACTGTATTGACATAATTCAGTAGGAGGGACAGATCCATGAAACATGAATTTCAAACAATTTTAGAAGAGAAAATACAAGAAGAGAAGGAGGCGAATGTACGACAGGAAAAACTGAAAAAAAAGTTTGGTATATCTGGAAAAAATGTAGTCGTAGTCGAAAAAGATAATACCTTTAAATTTACAATAAAGATATTTGCATCCGTTGTCCGGCTGGCAGCTAGTATCATAATTTTGGGGTTGGCCTTTATAGGAATTATCGCTATTTTTTACGCTGAACCCAGAAGAGAGCTGTGGTTGATTTTGGAACGTACGATAACGGAAATCAATCAAATGATACCGATTCTTATTTGGTAAAGGAAAATGAAAATATTATGTAAATTGATAATGATTTTCTTTCTTGCAACAGTTGGAACTATATGTTGTGTCAGTGCGTCAGCCGTTTTCTTGAAATGGAAGGATGATATTGGCGGGAAAGTGGAATATAAGGAGCTGAGGAGCCTGGTGGAGCTGGAGCCTTCCACACATGAAAAGGAACTCAAAATTTCAAAAAATATAATCGAAACGTATCTAAAAGAAATAAATCCAGATTATGCGGCGTGGCTGTATATTCCAGGGACAACTATTGATTATCCGGTGGTGTGGCCGGAAAATAATCAAGTTTATTTAAGACGTAGTTTTAAGGGGGAAAAGAGAAGTTGCGGAACGTTGTTTTTTGATTCAGCTGTCCAGCCATTTACCGCGCTTAATACAGTTATTCATGGACATAATATGAGATCGGGAGAGATGTTTGGGAGTCTTAAGAAATATTTAGACAATGACTATTGGAAGAAACACCAGTTTGTCTATCTATATGCCAGAGGGGATTGGAAACAGTATCAGATTTTTTCTGTTTATCAGATAAAAAATACAGATTTAGAACCGTATTTTTACCTGTTTTCAACGTCGAAGGATTTTCACGAGTGGGTGGATTGTTGCATGGCAAAAAGTATGATTCAAGAACAAAAAGCGGGAGAGGAAATAAAGGAGATACTGACATTATCAACCTGCCATGGAAAAGAGGAAAAGCTGATTGTTCATGCCGCCTTGATTGAATAAACCGGAACCAGTTCCGGTTTTAAGAAAGCCTGGAAAAATTTGCTGAAGGGAAAAAGGTTCCTGCAATTTTTCTCGCAGTTTTGGAATTGGTTGAGGACAGGGATGGGAAATAATGAGGTGAATTGATATGGAGAATACAAAGGTTGAACTGTTTGAACTGGTAAAAAGGAAAGCAGGTGTCGCATACATATCAGATTTAAGGCGGATTCCGCTGAAAGAGCTGGAGCCAATCTTGAAAAATATTAATTTGGCGCAGTATCCAGAAGAAAAAAAGGAACTATTGGAGTATATTGCCTGTCGAGAAATATAAGGAGAAGCGTGATGGGAAAAGGAACGTATTCAGCAAAACAGTTAGAACAAAATTTTTGGAGAGAAGTAAAGCGACTACTGGAAGATAAAAAAGAATGGAACCAGTTTTTAACAGTTTCGGCAAGGTTGATACACTATCCTTTTACAGAACAGATCCAAATTTATCTAAATAAACCGAATGCAACAGCCGTAGCTTCACGGGAGCTTTGGATTCATAAACTTGAGATGCGCATGGGTTATTCTAAAATAGGCATTCCGCTTATAGATATCTCGCAGGATACGGATAATCCTGATTTTGCACTTGAAAAGCCTATACACTACTACTGGGATATAGAGGATGTGCATCCCCTTTGGGATTCTATGCAAAAACCGACCCTTTGGAAATTTCCGGAGCATACAGAAGGATTTGCAGATGTGATGGATCGACTGGGTATACATGTACAGGAAGAACAAGGGAGAGAGGGACTGGAGCGTCAGTTATGGGAGTGGGTTGAAAACAAGGTTCATGTCATAAATGTGCCTGTGATTCCAATTTCATTACCTGACATTGAGCAGTACCACCTGGAAAGGGAAATAAAAAGGTATTTGCAGTCTATAGTTGCTTATCAGGTGTTTTCCAGATGCGGATTAGACACAGAAGCCGAGCAGTTTCAGAAGAAACATGAAGAATTGTTAAAGCAGAATCCATACGCCGTATTGGTAGAAGGAGGAAATGAAAAGCTGCTGTTGGCTTTGGGTGAGGAGGCAACAAAAGTATCGAGGCCCGTTTTCAAAGAATTAAGAGAAACGGTTGAATCATATGAAAGAAATATTTCTGTCTCTTTCAGTCATATAGAAACCAGAGAACAGAGAGAACGCAGTCAGGAAACGATACCGGAAAAGGCAGTACAGGATACACCTGTACAGAAGAAAGATTATGTTAGTGAATATCGCTTATTAGATAGACTGCGTTCGGACTGCGACTATTTTCTGGGAGAAGGGAACCGCTCAGAAAAACACCTTTGGGCAGGCAGCATACAGGGACAGATTAGCAAAATGCGGGAATTATATGCTTTGCTTCCGGAAAAACCAGAATGGCTCAGTGACGAGAGTATAAATTCCTATGCAAAGAGAATGGCAGAAAAGAGCCCGGAACAGAGTGTTCTTCCATCTCCCAATATACAAACATCAGGCACCATTGAAAGCGTGGAGGCCAAACAGAAAAATTTCCATATTTCTGCCAGCCAGGCGAGCGTTGGGGGAGCGAAGAATAAATTTTACGATAATCTGAATGCGATTCGCCTGTTAAAAGAATTGGAGGCATCTAACCGACCGGCTACTCCTGAACAACAGGAGATTTTAGCAAAATATGTCGGCTGGGGAGGATTATCAGAAGCGTTTTCACAGAAAGTAAATTGGGAAGCTGAGGCGTGGGAACTTCAGGAGGTATTGACGCCACAAGAGTACAGAGCTGCCCGCAGTTCTACACTGAATGCTCACTATACATCCCCGGTTATTATTGAAGCTATGTATGACGCAGTTAAAGGAATGGGGATAGAACCAAAACGGATTTTAGAGCCGTCTATGGGAATTGGAAATTTCTTCGGTATGCTGCCGGAAACGATGCGGAGAGCCTCTTTATATGGTGTGGAGCTGGACAGCATTACAGGGCGGATTGCCAAGCAGCTTTATCCAGAAGCGCATATAGATATTATGGGCTATGAAAAAACGGAGTTTCAGGATGGTTTTTTTGACCTGGCAGTTGGGAATGTTCCATTCGGAAATTATAAAGTCTTAGATAAAAACTATGAAAAGGAAAATTTTTTAATCCATGACTATTTTTTTGCTAAGACAGCAGACAAATTGTGTCCTGGGGGAGTTATGGCCTTTATCACATCGACAGGAACCCTTGATAAAGCGGATAGCTCATTCCGGGAATATCTGGCCAAGCGGTGCGATTTGTTGGGAGCTATCCGTTTGCCTAACGGAGCATTTTCTAATGCGGGAACCAATGTTAATGCAGACATTTTATTTCTGCAAAAGAGGCAGACATTCAGGACTGAAGGTGAACTGCTTCCTGACTGGATCTACACAGACACTGTGATAAAGAATGACTCTCCAATCGTGATAAACCGATATTTCAAGGAACATCCTGAAATGGCATTAGGAAACTTGAAAGCCGAGCCAGGCCCTTACGGGATCCAGGCGGTATGGAAAGCAATCGATGGGAAAGATTTAAAAGAACAGCTTCAGGAAGCAATTTTACATATCAGGAAACCGGATGAAGCAGTAAGGTATGAACCCAGTCAGGAACTTTCTGTTCAGGAAGATATACGGTGCTTCAGCTATTTTGAAAAAGGGCGGGATCTTTATTTTAAAGAGGCGAACACTGTGATTCCGGTTGATATGGCAGATGCGACAAAAGAAAGAATACGGGGAATGATCCGGATTAGAGATCTGACACGACGATTAATCCAGGTACAGCTGAACGGGGAAACTGACGAGGCGGTCGAAAAATTGCAGGGAGAATTAAACGTCAGCTATGATCGGTTCAGTGAAAAATATGGGCTTATAAGCAGTAATCCAAACAGGAGAGCGTTTAACCAGGATTCATCTTATTGCTTGCTTTGCTCTCTGGAAATTGTTGACGAGGACGGAAAGCTGGAGAAAAAAGCGGATATGTTCAGTAAGCGAACGATCCATTGGGAAGCTGCTCCCCGCTATGCAGATACAGCAAGTGAAGCGTTGGCTATTTCGATTGGTGAAAAGGCGAAGGTGGATTTAGATTATATGTCCTCCCTGACAGGAAAAAGCCGTGATACGTTGATCGAAGAGCTAAAGACAGTTATATACAAAGATCCAGGTTCAGGAAACAATCCGTATGTTGGATGGCAGACTGCGGATGAATATTTATCCGGGGATGTCAGAAAAAAATTGGAAGAGGCTCGAAAGGCGGCTGAAATAAATCCGTTTTATAAAGACAATATAAATGCTCTGGAGGAGGTGCAGCCAGAGGATTTAACAGCGGCTGAAATTGACGTTGAAATAGGTGCGACGTGGGTTGCTCCGAAGTATTATACAGAATTTGTACATACGTTTTTAGAAATCCCGGATAACTGGAAACATAGAATCCAGGTGCAGTATTCCGAAGCAACTGGCGAATGGAATATTGAAGGAGCAGTGAGAAAGACAGACAGCCTGCTTTTAAATACAACCTATGGGACAAAACGAAGAAATGCCTATTCAATCTTGATAGATAGCTTGAACTTAAAGGATAGTCGTGTATATGACGTGGTTGAAAATCAAAACGGAAATTTGAGCAGGATTATGAATAATAGAGAAACTGTTCTGGCTCAGCAAAAGCAGGAACAGATACGCGCTGCTTTTCGTGACTGGATCTGGAAAGATCCGATTAGGAGAAGCGAACTGTGTAAAACGTATAATACCCTTTATAATTCCATCCGGCCAAGAACCTATAACGGAGAGCATATCCGATTCGTTGGCATGAATACAGAAATTACGCTTCGAAAGCATCAGCGAGACGCGGTAGCCCGTATGCTGTATGGAGGCAACACCCTGTTAGCACATTGTGTAGGCGCAGGAAAGACGTATGAGATGATAGCGGCGGCTATGGAGTCTAAACGTCTGGGATTAAGCAAAAAGCCTATGATGGTAGTGCCAAACCATCTGACTGAACAATGGGGCGCAGACTTTATGCGATTGTATCCGGGGGCAAATATTTTAGTGGCAACAAAAAAAGATTTTGAGCCAATGAACCGAAAAAAGTTTTGCAGCCGTATTGTCACAGGCGATTATGATGCAGTGATCATCGGGCATAGTCAGTTTGAAAAGATTCCTATGTCAGCAGAGTATCAGAAAAGCATAATAGAGGAGCAGATAGACCAGATCCTTGAGGGGATACAAACGGCAAAATATGAGGTTTCAGGCGACTATACTGTAAAACAGCTTGAGAAAACGCGTAAAAGCTTGGAGGTAAGGCTGGAAAAGCTAAACGATCAGAGCCGTAAAGACGATGTTGTGACATTTGAAGAGCTGGGAGTAGACAAAATTTTTGTAGATGAAGCACATGGATTTAAAAATTTATTTTTGGCAACAAAAATGAGAAATGTGGCTGGGATAGGACAAACTGAAGCACAGAAATCATCGGATATGTTTGCAAAATGCCGTTATCTGGATGAACTGACCGGCGGGCGCGGCGTAGTTTTTGCCACAGGAACACCGGTTAGCAACAGCATGACTGAATTATATACGATGATGCGTTATCTGCAGTACGACCTACTGAAGAAAATGAATCTGGTTCATTTTGACAGCTGGGCGTCATCATTTGGTAAAACAGTGACGGCCTTGGAGCTGGCGCCAGAAGGCACTGGATTTCGGTCAAAGACCAGGTTTGCAAAATTTGTTAATCTGCCGGAACTAATGTCTATGTGGAGAGAGGCGACAGATATACAGACAGCGGAAATGCTTAATCTGCCGGTTCCCAAGGTCTTGAGAACGACAGAAGTGATCAAGCCAACAGACTATCAGAAAGAAATTGTGGGGAAGTTTGCCGAACGGGCGGAAGCAGTAAGAAACAGAAGCGTGGCTCCTGAAGAAGATAATATGCTTAAAATTACATCGGACGGACGCAAGTTAGCTTTGGATCAGAGGCTATTTGACGCTTCGCTACCAGATGACTCCAAAAATAAAATAAGTATCTGTGCGCGAAATATTATAGATGTATGGAGAGATACATCCGAAAAAAGAGGGACGCAGCTTGTATTCTGTGATCTTTCAACACCTAAAGGAGAGGGATTTAATGTTTATCATTGCTTAAAGGAAAAACTGGTATATCAAGGGATTCCAGAAAAGCAGATTGTTTTTATCCACGATGCAAAGACAGAGGTACAGAAGGCAGAACTGTTTGCACGGGTGAGAAAAGGACAGGTAAGGGTACTGATTGGTTCTACTGCTAAGATGGGGGCCGGAACCAATGTTCAAACCCGCCTGGCGGCCTTACACCATTTGGACTGTCCATGGAGGCCGGCAGATATAGAGCAACGGGAAGGGCGGATTCTGCGCCAGGGAAATTTGAATCAGGAAGTCAAGATTTTCAAATACGTTACACAGGATACTTTTGATGCATATAACTGGAGCATTATTGAGAATAAACAAAAATTTATCAGCCAGTTAATGAGTGGGAAAAATCCATCCCGTAGCTGTGAAGATGTGGATGAGGCAACGTTATCTTATGCTGAGGTAAAGGCTCTGGCGACAGGAAATCCTTATATAAAAGAAAAAATGGAATTGGATGTAAGCCTATCAAAATTAAAAATGGAACGAGCAGCTTATCAACAGGATCTTTATCGTATGGAAGATGCATGTGTGATTGAACTGCCTCGTAAAATACAGCAGATGGAAAATCGTATCAATGAGTTTAAAACTGATTGGGAAACATACCAGAAAAATCGGCCGACATCTCCCGAGCAATTTAAGATGCAAATAGGAAGTACATGTTATACAGAAAGAAAGGAAGCTGCACCGAAATTGCTGGAAGCAGTCATGGGACAAAAGGAAGAAGGTGAGATAGGAAGTTACTTAGGTTTTCAGTTGAGAGCAGGGATTGATGGTGATGAATATTATTTGAAGATAAAAGGGGCGTCTTGGTATAAGATAAGTGTCAGCGAAAATGAGATGGCCAATCTATCAAAGCTCACGAAAAACCTTAATCAAATACCAGAGCTATTGAAAGATATGGAGGAAAGACTAAGGGGAGAAAAAGCAATACTGGAGTCAACAAAAGAAAAGCTGAAGATTCCATTTCCAAAAGAAGAACTGTATCAAACACAGCTTGCAAGAGAAGAACAGCTTAATCGGCTTTTAAATCAGGAAGAAACAATAGAAAACTATGAGGAAAATCCAGTAAGCGCAGACGCAGAAGAGCCATTAGAGAACGAGATAAGAGGAAAAGTTAGAGATAATGCGGCAGTTCAGGCACAGGAATATGAAGCAGAAGAACAAAATCGAACTGAACTGCCAGTCGAAAAAGAGATACCAGAGAAGGAACCAGAAACTTTTTCACCTTCGGAGGATGGAATAACTTATAAAGCAGAGTTTACTTATCTCGAAACAACCGGAGCTGATTCTGGAGAGAGAAAAGTTTTGTCTACAAGGGAATACCAGAATGTTATAGACGCATTTATAGAAACTTCCAGGGATAATGGAGATATTCTTTGGTATGAGGAGATAGAAAAAGATAATGGAGAGAAAGAAATAAGGCCCATTAGTACAGAGCAGTTAGAAGTGGTCGGATTTCGCAAGTTGTCTGATCAATATGGACTAGATGGGAAACTTACAGAGCCGGTGGTAATTATAAACTATTCAGAGAGCGATATGTTTGAAGATAAAGAAATAATGCCCTTGCATATTGCGGAACAGCGCTTCGCCGGTTATGATGCGGCTCAGTACGAGATCAGTTCCCGAGCAGAAGAAACCTCAAAATTCTGCTCCTATTACTATAAAACTTCGTTTCAGATTGTGTGGGAAGAGAATGGGGAGATACAGAGATATTCGGGAAGATATGATATTGGAGACGGAGATGGCGGTCTTATCAACCATATAAAACGGATTAATACTGAGAACCTGTCAAAAGAATTCTTAGCTTCCATGGCTTCTGTACAAGGGCAGGAACAGGCAAACGAAATTAAGGAAACGACAGAATTATTTTTACATTGTACCCTTCCGGAACTCCAAAATTGGATGCGTTATAGTATTGAAAAAGGGGAGAGGGGATATCATATACTGGATCGATTTGCAGTCAGAGAAACTACTCCTGAGCGGATTTACGGAGATCTCTTGAAAGAAAATAATAAAGCTATCCGGTTTGAAACCATAGAGGAGGCAAAAGAGTTTATAAAATCTTTTTCAGTCGAAGAAAGGAATTATCATCACATTGTCCAGAACAGGGAAATTGCAAAAGCACGGCAAACGTATGAGAAAACATTGTTTAGGAATGCGTTATATTATCATCCGGAAAACGGTGATGAAATCAAAAAAGAAGCGTTTCGGAGCGGCTATCTGTTAAACGAAGCGGAAATTCAAAAACTGGCTGCAACAGAAATTTCTATAAAGATGCAGGAAACTATATATACATTTCATTATGTTGAAGATGGATATATTTGCCAAAGCTACAAAACAGGGGATCTGGAGAATATCAGACGGGAAATAATACCAGAAGAGGGGAATCATTCTCTGTTTGAAGCGGTGCTTAAAAAGCTAGAAGAGGAGCATCATGAGTTTCGAGATGTTAAACTGCTTTCGGAAACTCAGGGGAGAGAAAATACAGACGCTTCAGAGTTTATGTTTGAATACGTAAAGGATGGACAAACCGTTTCATCCAGTGAATCATTAAGTGCTATGGTTACGGATATGCTTGTGGATCGCGCAGTTCATATAGGAGAAATACATACATACGAAATCTATGCGAAACCGAAAGAAGAACAGCAAGATGGGGAACGAGTATGTGTAATCAAAGGCACCAAAGAACACATAAAAGCGTCGATAGAAGCCGTGCATCAGAAAATAGACTTAAATAATCCAGACTTAAAAGCTCTAAAACATGATTTATTAGAAACCTTGAAACCGGCAGAAATTATACAGGTATTAGATCCATACAACCGCTTGGGACAGAACTTCGAAGATTATAAGTCATGGGCCGCAGAAAATCCGTGGAGATACCAGGAGGCCCGATATGCTAATGCGGGAGTACCGTTAAGCCCCGCGCAGAAAGAGCAGCTCAGTATGATGAATCATTACTGCGGGCATTATATCAGTCCTGAGGAAATTAAATCCTTAGCAAAAGGAGAGCCTATAGAGGTCGGAAAAAATCAGGGAGTGGATGAACAGATACAAAAATCTGCAAAGCAATTTAAGGATACTATCCTTGAAAAATATGACCGCTACAATGAGTATATTGAACGGTATATGGAAGAAGTGGTAACTACAGAAAAGGTCGATGTTGTGTTGGGTTAGGAGGAGGTATATGAATCTGAAACCATACAGTTCGCAGCGGATAGAAAATATATGTGTGGACATTTATGCACCAGATAAAATGAAAAACAGCGGGGTATGCCTTGTCCTGGGACTTATGCTGGCAGTATATGAGGGGCCATATCAATTCGATTATTTAATGGTACGTTCCCAATGGAAGAATAAAGGAATCGAACCGCTGATATATAAAAAAATAGAAAAATTAAATCTGAATGAAATCAGTAAAGAAATTCAACAGAGTATGGGAGGCGATATTGGAAGTATTTATGTTCAGATGGATAATCAGGGTGAAAAGATCGGGATTATGCTGTGGAATTTGAAAGAAGAGGAAGTACATACCTGCAGTATTGCATATCAGATACTGGAAGGTGAGCATAAAATAGAGAATCAGATTCAAGGATACCTTGCTCAGGTCTATCAGGCATTTTTAGAAAATGAAAAGATATTGATGCGTAAAGTGGATAAGCTAAAAAGATAGGTGAAGCGGAACTAGTTCCGGTTCTTCAAAGATAAAGGATAGCGGAACCGGAACTGGTTCCGGTAGAAGGAAGAGGAAAAATGGGAAAGATCTTAGTGATTGCAGAGAAGCCAGCGGCAGGAGATGATATAGCTAATGTGTTAGGATGCACAGAACAATAGAGAATAAAAAAGGAAAATGCAGGCATAAGATAGAATAACAATCAGGAAGGGGTATTTGCATGATCGTTGAAAATATCTATCCTCATTATGAAAACGAACAGGAAAGAGAAAAAAAGTTAGAAGAAATACATACCCAAATGCAGATTTTATTATATAATAAAAAGCGAGAACAGATGCTGGCCGGAAAGGAAAGAAAGCAGAGAAATGAGATATGATGCGATCTATGTCCGGCAGTCGTTATACCGTGAAGAAAGCATATCGCTTGAAACACAGGTGCAGATAGCAAAAAAATATTGCACAAATGAAATTAAAGTTTATCAGGATGCAGGATACAGCGGGAAGAATACACAAAGGCCGCAGTTCCAGCAGCTAATGCGGGATGTAGGAATGGGAAATATCGACAAAGTAATTGTATATCGGATCGATCGCTTTTCCCGCTCTATCCTGGACTTTTTCAATGCATGGGAAATTTTAGAGAAAAATAATGTGAATTTTGTCAGTGCGACAGAGCAGTTTGATACCTCAACTCCCATGGGAAAAATAATGTTGCTGATAATTGTAGGATTTGCTGAGATGGAACGTATGGATATATCAGCAAGAGTAACAGACAATTATTACGAACGTGCGAAAAGAGGGCAGTGGCCCGGCGGGCCGGCTCCAATGGGATATGATTTAGGATACTTATATGAGGAGGATGGAAGGAAGATACCAACGCTGACGGCTAACGGGGAGATGCCGGTTGTTCAATATATTATGGAACAATACGCATTGCCAACAACGACTTTGGGAGAAATTATGAGGGACTTGAATAGCCGTTCTATCCCAGGGCCGCCGGGGCCTAAGAAGCAGAGGACGAATTGGAACACGGTGGCATTATCGCGTTTGATTAAAAACCCAGTTTATGTCCAGGCGTCTGCCGCTGTTTATGCATTTTATAAAAGGGAGGAGCTGGTGACTGTGACCAGCAGGGTTGAAGAATTTGACGGCCATTCAGGCTGCCTGCTGGTTGGGAAAATACAGAGCAGAGGACAGAAAAAGGGAAGGCAGAAAACAGGGACAGAAAAAACACTATCTGTTGGAAACTGGGAAGGATATGTACAGCCGGAAATATATCTGAAATGCCAGGAAAAATTAAAGCAAAACCGACAGGTTGGAAAAAATGGTTCGGGTACCCATACATGGTTAAGCGGTATTATTAAATGTGGTAAATGTGGATATGCTCTTACTGTGACTTATCATGTGAATAAAACAGGAAAGATCAGGAAATTGGGATGCAGTGGAAATTACATCAGAAATATGTGCAATGTCAGACAGAATGAGCTGTTGGATATTCAGAGCGTAGAGAATGAGGTAGAAAAAGAACTGATAAAACTTCTTGGGAAGCAAAAAACAATTACCTATGAAGAACATGTCGATCACGACACGGAAATCCGGCTTGTAAAAACACAGGAAAGTATCCAGAATCTTTTGGAGATTTTGGCAGGAGGAAAATTAAATCTTACTACAATTAATTATGTCAACGAAGAAATGGAACGTCTGCATTCGGCGGAGGAAGAACTTTTAAAACAAATTCAAAAAGCAAAAAAGAAGGTGGAGATTGAGCCGATAGATTTTACAGAGCTGGCATTCGAGGAGCGAAAACGAGTAGCCAGAACTTATATTGATAAGGTATATGTGTATGCGGACAGAATCAAGATTAAATGGAAGGTGTGATATTATAGCCGCAAAAGATTTGTTGCGGCTATAAAATAATAATTGACTTTTTGTAAAATAATGTGTTATAATAGTCCTGTAGAAAGGAGGAAAGGAATGATAACTTATGGATATGTCCATAGGGATATAAGGCGAAATAACCTGGAAGGACAGCTTGCATTGATGAAGCGTTGCGGTGTGGAGGAAGAACGTATCTTTTGTGACTATGAGAGCCATAATGAGCGCGGACAAAGTGAATTGGAAAAATTGCTGGGACTAAGCAGTAAGGAGCCTATATTAAAAAGCGGAGATTTACTGCTAATATCTAGTTTAAAACGCTTAGGGAATAACTGGCTGGAAGTTTCCGAAAGATGGGACAGGCTTATGGAGCTGGGCGTTTACATACAGGTATTAGATATGCCAGCGATAAGTACATACCCAGTAACATCCAGTACGGAGATAGTACAGGATGTTGTAACCCAGCTTTTAAGGTATATCGGCAAGCCCAAAAGAACTGGCCGCCCAAATGTCGTTTATCCCCCCAATTGGCCAGATATCAGGGATAAGTACCTGGCTGGATTATGTACATCTGGACAAGCTGCTAAAGAACTGAAAATCAGTTCGGTTACGTTTTTTAAATGGGTGCGTATGTACAAGGATAAAACTCCAGGGGTTAAGAGTCCAGGTCAACCAGGGCCAGAAGTTGTTTATCCTAGCAACTGGCCGGATGTCAGGGACAAGTATTTAGCAGGACTATGTACATCTGGACAGGCATCTAAAGAGCTGGAAATCAGCCCGAATACGTTTTTCCGGTGGATGCGGATATATAAAAACTCCACAAATAAGGAATCGTAGAAATAAGACTAGAACCTTGACAACTGAATATAGGGCAGGGGAACTGTTCTGAAAATTTTTTGGAATGAAAAGGAGGCTGATAGGAAGCCTTCGTTGCTTTGATTTGCTTAACAATCTGGCAAATAAATTTCTCTTTTTGTTTATTCTAAATACTTACTCTAAAACTTATCTCGAAATATCTTTCATTAAACCCATAACTAAAGGCGACAGTCTGGACTGGAAGGACTACGGTGCAGACTCCATCGTAGATAAGGTAGTAAATCACAAACACCTGGGAAACGGCTCCATTATCCTTATGCACAATGGGGCAAAATATACACCTCAGGCACTGGAGGCAGTGATCACAGGACTTCAAAGCAAGGGATATGAGCTGGTTCCTATTTCAGAGCTGATTAAAAAGGACAATTTTCACATAAATCACGAGGGAAGGCAGATTTCGGACGAAACAGCACAGCATTGAGAAGCCGGAAACAGATACAATAGGAAAAAAAGGAGCTTTCACACGGCCTGCCCTGAGAACAGAGGCAGGCTTTTGCGGGAGAGCTGCCAAAACGGGAGGAGGAAAGGAACATGAGATACGGGTAGAGCTGTCGAAATTTGCGTCTTAATATCATTGCAAGGGCAGTTTTTACAAGCTTATAATCGTTACTGAGAAAAAGTTAGGAGGAGTATGAAGCATGGCAGAATTAAACATTGCGATTGCGGATGATAACAGGCAGACTTTGGAGCTGCTTGGCGAAATACTGGAGGGAGAAAAGGATTACCATATCGTCGGAAAGGCGGATAATGGCAACGAAGCGTACAACATGATTTTGAAGACCAGACCAGATGTCGTATTAATGGATATTGTCATGCCGGGAATGGACGGAATATCTGTCATGGAGAAAATCAAGAGCAATACGGAGATGAAGGACAGCACATCCTTTATCATGGTAACAGCCGCAGGCAGTGAAAATCTGACAGCGGAGGCGTTCAAGCTGGGCGCCAGCTACTATATCATGAAACCGTTTACAAAAGAGATCATACTCGATAAGCTGCGAAGGCTGACGGGATATAAGAATAAAACGACAATGCTGTCGGGAAGCAGAAAAGTGAAGCCTTATGTCAATAAGGCGGAGTACATGGAGCAGAATCTGGAAAACGACGTAACCCAGATGCTCCACGAAATCGGTATCCCCGCCCACATTAAAGGGTATCAGTATCTGCGGGATGCCATTATCATTTCAGTGAAGGATCAGGAGATGTTAGCTTCTGTCACGAAGATCCTGTATCCGACCATTGCAAAGAAGCATGCGACCACGCCGAGCCGTGTAGAGAGAGCCATCCGCCATGCCATCGAAGTAGCATGGAACAGAGGGGAGATGGATACCATCAATGATCTGTTCGGCTATACCGTAAGCACCGGGAAGGGAAAGCCGACAAATTCCGAATTTATTGCGCTGATTGCCGATAAAATCCGGCTCGATTACAAGCGGATCTCGTAGTCAGAAGGCGGGCAGGACGGCAGCTTTGAGAGGAGAGCGGCAGGCCTGTTTCAGAAAGAATCAGACAAAAAATCATAATACTACCTTTCTAAATGTATAAATCTATTGTATAATAGCAGTATATCTGGACAAGGGGGCTCAAATTGGGGATTTGTCCGGCAATGAGATGAATGGGAGGTAGCAGGATGAAAAAAATTCTTTTTATAGCTTCAGAAGCGGTTCCTTTTATCAAGACAGGGGGTCTGGCGGACGTAGTCGGCTCTCTTCCGAAATGCTTTGACAAGCAGTATTTTGATGTAAGGGTTATGATTCCCAAATATCTCTGTATCAAGGAATCTTTCCGAAATGACATGAAATATCTGAACCATTTCTATATGGACTATCTGGGACAGAGCCGCTATGTGGGGATTCTTGAGTATGTCTATGAAGGAATCACCTTCTATTTTATTGACAATGAGAGCTATTTCTGCGGCTCCAGGCCTTACGGCGACTGGTACTGCGATCTGGAAAAATTTGCATTTTTCTCAAGAGCCGCCCTCTCAAGTCTGCCGGTGATCGGTTTCCAGCCGGATGTGGTGCACTGTCATGACTGGCAGACCGGCCTGATCCCTGTATTCTTAAAGGATAAATTCCATGAGGGCGAATTTTTCAGGAATATGAAGTCTGTTATGACTATTCACAACCTGAAATTCCAGGGCGTCTGGGATGTCAAGACGATCCAGCGGCTGTCCGGTCTCCCGGATTATTACTTCACTCCTGACAAGCTGGAAGCGTACAAGGACGGAAATATGTTAAAGGGCGGTCTCGTCTATGCAGATGCCATCACCACCGTAAGCAATACCTATGCAGAGGAGATCAAAACCCCGTTCTACGGAGAAGGGCTTGACGGTCTGATGCGGGCCAGGGCAAACAGCCTGCGGGGCATTGTGAACGGCATTGACTACGACGATTTCAATCCGGAGACAGATCCGATGATTGTCCAGAATTACAATGCGAAAACCTTCCGTAAGGAAAAGATTAAAAATAAGAGAGGGCTGCAGCAGCAGCTGGGACTTGAGCAGGATGATAAAAAATTTATGATAGGCGTGGTATCCCGTCTGACAGACCAGAAAGGCTTCGACCTGATTCAGTGCGTGATGGATGAGATCTGTACAGATGATGTGCAGCTTGTCGTGCTGGGAACAGGGGACGAGAAATATGAGAATATGTTCCGCCACTACGACTGGAAGTACAATGGGCGCGTGTCCGCCAATATCTATTATTCTGAGGAGATGTCACACCGCATCTATGCGTCCTGCGACGCCTTCCTGATGCCGTCCCTTTTTGAGCCCTGCGGTTTAAGCCAGCTTATGGCTCTGCGCTACGGCACGGTGCCCATTGTCAGGGAAACAGGAGGACTTAAGGATACCGTGTGGCCCTACAATGAGTACGAGGGAACAGGAACCGGTTTTTCCTTTGCCAACTATAATGCCCACGAGATGTTGGATACCATCCGCTATGCAAAGCATGTGTATTACAACAGAAAACGCGAGTGGAACAAGATTATTGACAGGGGCATGGCAGTTGATTTCTCCTGGAAAACATCAGCTCTCAAGTATCAGGAACTCTATGACTGGCTGATCGGCTACTAAACAGGAAAACGTCCTTTGATTTACAGTGGACAGATGATATAATTTCTGCTACAATACGGGCAGAGAAGCAAATGGATAGAGCATCAGAGAATTCGCCGGGGGCACAGGTTTCAGTATCCCCGGCGAAAGCCGTCACCCGGAAAGGACATAGCTGCCCAGGCTGGGCTGCAGCCCCAGGGAGGGGAATTGATCGGCAGTCAGGAAAGGAAGGAAAGAGAAAATGAGGCGCACAGGGCGTTTCGCAGGAGAGCAGCTGAGAGAATGGTACAGGGATCAGGGGTATCTGGAATGTGTGAGGGACATTTTAGAGCATCCTGCGTTTCAGTCCATGGATCAGTATATCCAGCATGGAGGGACAACGTGTCTGGAGCACTGTCTGCGTGTTTCGTACATGAGTTATCTGATCTGCAGAAGAAAGGGGCTTCACTTCTGTGAGGCGGCCAGAGGAGGCCTGCTTCACGATCTGTTTCTCTATGACTGGCATGTTCATGGAAGGGAGACCGGAGAACATTTTCATGGCTTCACCCATCCCAGGACAGCTCTTGAGAATGCTGAGAAATATTTTTCATTGACAGAGAGGGAGAGAAATCTGATTCTGCGCCATATGTGGCCCCTTACACCTCTGCCTCCCAAATACAGGGAGGGCTATGTTGTCATATATGCCGACAAGCTGTGCAGTCTGGAAGAAATCTGGCTGTCGGTGAGAAAAAAGCTGGGAGCTGCTCTGAAGGCCGCATGACAGAGCCTTTAGCATTTTTAGACAAGTGAACAGGAGATAGGAATGACAATTTATCAGGAAATAACGGGAAATCAGGTTTTAATGAGCGGTGTAATCGGCTGGATCGTGGCACAGGTACTGAAGACAATTATCGACATTGCCCTGAACCGATCCTTTAATCCGGAGAGGCTTACGGGCTCAGGGGGAATGCCCAGCTCCCATTCCTCAACAGTGTGCGCGCTGACAACTGCCTCTGCCTACTGCTATGGCTTCGGCAGCTTTGAGTTTGCTATCAGCTTTCTGTTTGCGATGGTGGTCATGTATGATGCCATCGGCGTCCGCCAGGAAACGGGAAAGCAGGCAAAGGTACTCAACAGTCTGCTGTTTGAAAATCTTCTGAAACTGGACTCAGTGGTGCTCCAGGAAAAGCTCAAAGAATATGTGGGCCACACGCCTCTTCAGGTGTTTGCAGGGGCCGTGCTGGGAATCGCGATTGCAGTATTTATGAACCAGTTCTATTAAAAAGGCGCAAAAGGCGGGAGCTTATGGGTCTAACTCATAAGCCCCGCCTCATTTTCGCTCTCCCTCACTTTAAAAAGGAGCTCACGGCCGTTTTCCGCTCCGGCATAGGCCAGCAGCATACTGCAGTCTATATCAAAGATGACGGAGGAAAGAAGGTATTCCTCCCCCTCCCATTCCATGCTGGCCGGATAGCGTCCCTCGTCAAGCTGGCGCTTCTGGGCAGCCAGCCAGGTCAGATCCATTTTGGAGAGAGCTGCCTCGTTCATGCGGAATACGCAGTTGATCTCCTGGGCATCTGACCAGTACCGAAAGCTGCAGTAGGGACAGTCCGCCTTCCATCCGGCAGGAGAGAACAGCTCCTTTATCTGGGCCAGGGCTTTTTTGTCACAGACAATTCCGGCCACAGAGAGCTTTTTGAAATAATCATCATCCATAAGCCCGTTCTGGAGATCCTGATCACATGCAGGATCAATGTAGTGAAACTCCATTTCCTCCAGGGAACGGCCCTCCTGTATCTCTCTCTGCAGAGTGAGAAACTCATAGTCTCCAGGCTCCAGGAGAAGTCCCTGGCGGACGGCTTCCAGAGCCTTTTCCTTTCGGCCAAAGTGGCATCTCAGCTTGGCCAGCTGAAGGAATCCCCACGGATACTTGGGGTCCTCCAGGACGCCCTTTTCGGAAATGTGCAGGGCCTCTTCCAGGCGCCCGCAGTACATCAGGCAGCAGGAGTAGCGGTAGTACCAGGCTCCACAGCCGGCTGCGTTCTGCTCTGAGGAAGGCATCCACTGGGCCGCCATGTAATAGTGCTCGTAGTCGTCAAGATTGTTGCAGGCATAGGCGTACCAGAGAGCAATCTCCAGATCAGCGCGCGCCTCCTCCTCTGTAAAACGGCCGCTTTCAATGCCTTTCTCGATAAAATTCTCCAGATATTCCAGCATTTTCCCAAAATATCCCTGAGTGCCCTCACAGAAGCCCTCCAGGGTCTTAATATCCTTTTTAGACAGCAGGGAGGAGGGCTTTTTTGCTGGGCGTGTCTTCTTTCCTTTTTTTTCTTTATTTGCTGCTGGGGCCTCTTTCTGTTTCCCGCCGCCGTTTTCCTGTTTTTTCATTGACAAATACCACCTTTTCGTTCATTTCAGAGGAAGAGTCTCCGGGCAGTCCCTTCAGGCAGCTCAGTTTTCCCCTGTTCGTTGGCTGTTATAGGGGCAGGACGCCCCAAGGCACTGTTCATTTCTGCCAGACATGTGACAGATAATGGACTCCGGCGCCTCCAGATCGATGTGGAAATGTTCACGGATGAATTCTGCGGCTGTTATCAGCGCCGTATAGGAATCCCGCTTGCAGCACCGGGGACCTCCGATGGCTCCGATAGCGGAGAGGCACCTGGCCGTCATCTGGTTGGCCAGGCCCCATTCACGGCCTGACAGGGGGGTGGCCTCTGTCAGGATGCTCACAGTGATGCCTGCGCTTATGCCGGCTCCGCAGGAGCCCCACTGGCCGCAGATTCCGCCGGGAACCTGTGAACCCCGCTCACGCATGGCAAGGAGAGCGGGCTCCAGTTCAAAGTCGGCTCCGCAGTTTTTGCAGGCTGCCAGCAGAGCAGAGCCTACCAGGACATGGTGCTCCGGCCCATGCATATGGATCTGGGGGAAGCGGATCAGCTCCTGCATAATAGCTACAGGATTTTTCTGCTTTGTGTGAAGACAGAAACTGTAGATGACCTGCAGAGCGTCCTTCTCGTGGCAGGAGTCGCAGATGTAGTGTCCGTTTTCGCAGCGCGCATTGGATAGGAAATGGCCGTGGCAGAGGACGCACTCAACCGGCTCCATCTGCCGGGTATATACCAGAGGGGCGCCGCAAATCAGGCACCCGGATGGTGTGTGGGACGTGTTGTCTGATGCTTTCATTTTAAAAATCTCCTGTTTTTTTACTATTTTGGATGGAAAAAGAGGAAAAGTCAATAGGAACTGGCAATATGGCTAAACTGTTACAGAATATGGTTGCAGACAATATGGGCAGGGAGACGGGAAAATGCAGTAGCAGGGAAAAAAGGGGACACCGGCGGCCGTATAGCGGCCGCCGGTGTCCCGGCATGTTCATGTTCAGAAAATTTGATCCGCCTGCTAGTGCAGAACGTTCATGAATGTGGTCAGAACCATGGAGTTGCAGAAGTCGATGAAAAGGCTTCCTACTAACGGCACGATGAAGAATGCGCGCGGCGCAGGGCCATAGTGCTCTGCAAGGGCTTTCATGTTAGCCATAGCGTTAGGCGTAGCGCCCATACCGAAACCGCAGAAAGCGCTGGTCATAGCCGCTGCCTCGTAGTCGCGTCCCATGATATTGAAGATAACGAAGTTTGCGTACAGGAACATGATGAATGTCTGAACCAGAAGGATGACAATCATCGGAAGAGCCAGAGCAGCCAGCTGCCACAGGCAGAGGTTCATCATGGCCATGGCCAGGTAAAGGTTCAGGGAAAGGCCTCCCAGAGTATCGATCTCATCCATCGGAAGATCATGGCCGGAAACATCCCAGATATTTCTGATGGCGGCTGCACAGAGCATGGCTCCGATATAAGCCGGCATGGTAATGTGAACCATGTCAAAGCCGCTCATGATCAGGGTGCCGACGCCGATAGCGATGGCTAAGAAAACAGCTGCGGTTGTGAACTTCTGGCTGTCGATAGCGACAGCTGTGTCAGCCTGCGCATTTCCCTCTTCAGCTGCTGTGGATTTCAGATGAAGTTTTTCAACTCTGCGGCGGGCAATCGGGCCGCCCATCATACTTCCAGATACAAGTCCATATGTAGCTGCCGCCAATGCGACGGTGAGAGCACCGGAAACACCGTAGGTTTCCTCAAGAAGAGGACCGAAGGAGCCGGATGTTCCGTGACCGCCTACTAACGGGATGGAGCCCATGCACAGTCCAAGGAGCGGATCCAGACCGAAGGCAGCTGCCAGACCGCTTCCGACTGCATCCTGAATAACACACATTAAAATGGAGAGCGCCAGGAAAATAAATACCTGGATGCCGCCCTTCTTCAGGAGACGGAAGCAGGCGGTAAAACCGACGCTGCAGAAGAATACGGTCATCAGAATAGTCTGAATGGTCGTATCGAAAGCGAACTCCAGAATACCGGCGCTGTGAAGAGCCAGATGAAGAAGAGCGAAAACAAGTCCGCCGGCCACCGGAGCCGGGATGCAGTAACGGTTCAGAAAGGCAATCTTCTTTACCATCACCCAGCCAAGCGCGTACACGATAGCTCCCAGAGCACATGCCTGATACATGTCAAGCTGTACTGTCATCATAAAAAATTCCCCCTTTCGAATATATTAATATTATCTTAACACCCTACAGAAAAATACAGAATAATTTACAAAACGCGTGTTAAGAAAATGTTAATAAATGGTGAAATGCAACAAAGAAAACTGTATTCGGCCAGTGTTAAATAGGCAAAAAGACGTAAGATTATAAAAAAAATATAAACCGGATAGGAAGAAGGATTTGAAAGGCTGTCTGTTATGCAGTATACTGATAGCGAATGGGGGATCCAGGAGGAAAAAGAGAGGCGTACGTTCCGGAGAAGATCCGGGCTCACCGCCGGCGGACATAAGCTGGGCGAGTGGCTGAACTAAACAGGACAGAAAAGAATACGGAAAAATAAGAAAAAGGTAATTTTTTTGCTTCGCAAATTGCGGGAGATAAAAAAATTACCTTTTTCTGTCCTTACAGGATTCTCTATTTCTCTTCCGCTTCCTCTCCGTACAGAAGAACGCTGTCGTAAAATTCTGACTTCATGTTGAGCTGGGAGATGACCTCCTCCTGCCCGAACTCATCCACGATGGTGCCGCGCTCAGAAAACAGGTTTGTGCCAAGCCCCAGCCGGTCGCCCTCAATTTCCACACCCATGGCAGCCAGCGTCGTTGGAAAGAGATCCATGGTGCAGGCTGTGTGATTCCTGCTAGCGGGAACGGCGGCCGGATTGATAAAACAGTAGTACACGCCTCTGTCATAGGAGCCGTCGTCGGGGGCGTAGCCGGAAACCATGGTGGCGTGATCGCCGGTAACGACAACGGTGGTGTTCTCATACCAGGGCTGCTCCATGATCCACTGGACAAACTGTACGGTCTGGCGGCTGGAACAGTGGAGGACGTTGCTGTACTGGTCTTCAAACTCGTCATCGCAGAGGCGGCATATGTAGCCGTTGGGATTGTGGGTATCCACCGTCAGCATGGTAAAGTTAAAGGGCTGTGAACCGGCGGCAAGCTTGGAGAGCTCCTCCTTTGCATATTCAAAGAGCTTTTCATCCTCAATTCCCCACCAGCCTATATCGTAGTCGTCGGGAACCTTGTCAAGCCGCTTGGCAGTGCCGAAATCCCAGATTTCATAGCTGCCGTGATCCTTAAAATACTGATCTCTTCCGGCAAAGCTGGCGTAGGAGCCCACCATCAGCATGTTCCGGTAGCCGGCATCTTCCAGCACCTCCCCCAGGGTGACTGCCCCGGGAAGAAAGGAGCCATATTTGCTCATGGAATTTTTCTCCACGGGAATCTTCAGGGGAAGTCCCGAGGTCTGGGCAACCATGGCGGCGATGGTCCAGGTGGAGGTCAGGGGAAGGATGCCCTGGCTGCCGTCGGGGCCCAGCTGAAAGGTCACATTCTGCTTTGCCAGTTCTGTCAGCTCCGGTATGGCATTTTCTTCCATGTTTCCGCCGTTTTCTCTGTCCTCAAAGGTCTTCTCCATGGATTCCAGATAAATGTAGACGAGATTTCGCTTCTTTTCCGGGAAGGACAGCAGGGAGGATTCCGGTTTTACATACTGCTCCTCGATAAAGGAGCTCTTGTGAAACTGGTTGTAGAGATAATCTCCGATGTTCAGCATACTGTCTGTGCCGGCAGCCATGAATACGAGACCGAATATGAGAAGCAGAGCCATGGCCCTGGAAAAGGTCCGGTCAGTCAGATCCAGAAGCCACCGTTTCTGTCCGAAGCGGATGTCCAGGCAGGTGTAGGTTTTCCTGCGTCTCAGGTACAGACAGCATCTTCCGAATACGGCAGCAGCGATGACAAAAACCACCAGAGCCGGCAGCAGAGCAGTTTTCAGATAGCTGAATATGTACTCTGTGTTGACCCCGTCCAGGGGGACATTCAGGTGGAAAACAATTTCCTCCATGCTGATGCTGCCGTAGGTTCTCACCGCCCACCAGGCAGAAAAGTAGCACAGGAGGGTGAAAAAGCACAGGAAGGACAGACTCAGTTTTTTAGCTCTCACTCTCATTTTTATCCACCCTCTTCTTCTGCTCTACGCTGATACTTAAATTAAAAGACACAACCTTGGCGGCCACGGCCAGGACGATGGCGGTTATGCAGGCCGTTATCAGATAGCGGACAGACAGAATATTGTCGCCGAAGCGTCCGCCGGAAGCCATCCGGTTAATGGGGATAAAGATGGAGCCCACGGCCATGGCCGCGGCGTTTACCACCCCTGTAAAGGCAAGATACTTGAGCAGAAGGTTTACCAGCCACTCCGGGCTTCCCTCACGCCTTCTGTTTTCGCAGACAAAAGCCGCCCGCTTGAACTCCATCCGTTCATAGATGAGAAGAGCAAGGGAGGGCGGACAAAACAGATAAATAAATGAAAACACTTCAATTCCTCCATTTTACCGTCGTTTTACTCTGATTTGACATAATACGACATGATTATAGCGGAAAATGAAGGGTTTATCAATGGAGAAAACAGGGGAAAGCAAAGGTTTTTCGCCTGTTTATTAATGAAACCTGGAAAACCACTCCTTCATTGTGTCAAAAATCTGTATCAGCTGGGAATCTTCTATTATATAAGGCACCATTGTATACATATAGCTGAGGAATGGCCGGCTGAATACTCCGTGCTGATACGCGAATTCCTGAAAGCCGTCAAGGACGTCCGGAGAGACGGTCTCCACACAGGTACAGCCCCCCATGATCCGGATTTCGCGAATCAGAGGGGAGGATAAGTCTTTGAGCTCTCTTCTGGATACTTCCTCAATATGGGCAATTTTCTCCATATAGTTTCCTGATTCAAACAGTTCTATGGAGGCCAAAGCTGCGCGGCAGGCGAGGGCATTTCCCATAAAGGTGGGCCCGTGCATCAGCGCAAGAGCCGGATCATCCCCGTAAAAGCCCTGGTATACTTTTGCGCCGGCCACGGTAACGGCATGGCCGATATAGCCTCCGGTGAGAGCTTTGCCCAGAACCAGAATATCCGGGCAGACCAGATCAGATACAAACCGGTGCCCGGTCCGTCCAAATCCGGTGGCCACCTCGTCAAAAATGAGGAGTACCCCATACGCATCACAGAGCTCTCTGGCCTTTTTCAGGAAGGAGATATCGTACATTCTCATTCCGCCTGCGCCCTGCAGAAGCGGCTCCACGATGAAGCAGTAAAGTTCTCTGTGGAAGCGGAGGAAGGCATCCTCCAGGTCCTGGATTCTGGTAGGGATATGGATGACGTTTTCTTTCTTTTTAAATGCAAAGTGGTAATCCTCATCGTCACCGACCTCCATGGCCTTAAAGGTATCTCCGTGGTAGGAGTGAGTCAGGGAGAGAACCTTCGTCCGTCCTTCCTCTCCTTTATTTACATAATACTGAAAAGCCATTTTCAGCGCCACCTCCACTCCCACACTGCCGGAGTCGGAAAAGAAACAGTAGTTCAGGTCTCCGGGAAGCCACTGGCGGAGTCTGGCGGCAAGCCGTTCTGCCGGTTCGTGGGTCAGGCCTCCCAGCATCACATGAGAAAAATGGTCGGCCTGAGATTTAATGGCTTCTGTGAGAACCGGATGCTTATAGCCATGTATCACGCTCCACCAGGAAGATACCGAGTCAATTAAGCGGGCGTCCTCCGTATAGAGATAGACGCCTTCGGCATCGACGATGGAATAGGGCGGCTTCATGGTTTTCATCTGCTGGTATGGATACCAGATCATAAGTTTTTCCTCCTTATTTGGAAAGTATAAAAGATTATAAATTGATGGCATGGCGACAGAGCGGACAGCGGCAGGCAGGCTCTGTCAGGATTTCTCGTACAGGGAAAGCAGTACCTCTGGTTCTATGGAAAGCTCTGTATCGCCGGGCTTTACACAGGCCAGAACGGGAAGCCCGGTGACAGCTTCGCACATCCTTCGGTTATCCTCCTCCATCACGTCTCCCGGGTGAAACCGGTTCAGAATGATTCCCTTTACAGGAATTTTGTGCTGCTTCAGATAGAAAGCAGTCAGTCCCGCTGCGTTGATGGTTCCAAGGCCTGCGTCGGCCACAAGGATGCAGGGAAGGTTCAGAGCCTTAATCAGATCCTCCAGAAATATTTTCTGGCTGTCAAAGCGAAGGGGGCAGAGGATTCCTCCGGCTCCTTCCACGGTGACGCAGTCAAAGGAGGAAAGGAGAGAGGAAAACTGCGCCTTCACATTCGGGAGAACCAGAGGATTTCCCTCAAGGCGGGCAGCCAGATGGGGAGAAAAGGCCTGCTCATAGACGTAGGGGCACATGGTCTCAAGCGGCTGGCTGATGCCGGAAAACTCCTTTACAAATGCAGCGTCTCCCGGAATCAGAAGGCCGTCTTTTCTTTCGTTTCCGCTGACCGCGGCTTTAAAATAGGCCGCATGTCTGCCCAGCTGCCGGAGCTTTTTTACAATCAGGGCCGTTACATAGGTTTTTCCCACATCCGTTCCCGTTCCGGTGACGAAGAGGGAACGGGCGGAAAGGATACCTGCTGTATTGTTTTGGCTTTCTGTATTTTGCTTTTCTGCTGTTTCTGTGTTAAATCTGCCTTTCATCTCTCACCTCATAGCCAAGACGGCGGATCAGTTCTCTGTCTGTCTCAAAGGAATATCCGGAGGTGGTGAGCATATCCCCGCTGATGGCGGCATTGGCTCCGCTCTGGAAGCATGCCTCTCCCTTGTCGGCGAGAAGCCCCCGTCCGCCGGCCAGACGGATGGAACCGTCCGGGATGAGAAAGCGAAAGACGGCGACGGTGCGCCTCAGCTCGTCGTTTGTGAGAACAGGATTGCGGGCAAAAGGAGTTCCCGGAATCGGATTTAACAGATTGACCGGAACAGATTTTACGCCGAGGCTTCGGACCGAGAGAACCATGTCGATCCGATCCTCCATGGTCTCTCCTAACCCCATGATTCCCCCGGAGCATATTTCAAGACCGGCCCGCCTGGCCGCCTTCAGTGTCTCTGTTTTTTCCTGCCAGGTGTGGGTGGTGCAGACAGAGGGAAAAAAACGCTCAGAGGACTCCAGATTGCAGTGAACGCGGGAAACGCCTGCCAGGCGAAGCTTTGTAAACTGAGCCTCATTTAAAAGCCCGAAGGAAACACAGACGCGGATATTGGTCTGCCGTCTGATCTGGCGTATGCTTCCGCAGACATTGTCGATCTCGGCATCGGAGAGCCGCTTACCGGAAGTAACTATAGAGTAGCGTAAGACTCCGTGGGCGGCATTGAACCGGGCCTGTCTTAACAGCTCTTCTGATGAGAGGAGGGGATATTCCTCCGTGCAGGAGGTATGATAATGGACACTCTGGGCGCAGTATCTGCAGTCCTCCGAACAGCGCCCGCACTTTCCGTTTACAATGGAGCACAGATCAAAGTTATTTCCGCAGAAATGGGAGCGTATTTCATCGGCAGCCTGGCACAGCTCAAAAAGAGGCTCGTCTGCCAGCAAAACTGCATCCTCCCGGGAGAGAAGTTCTCCGTCAAGCACCCGCCTTTTGGCAGAGTTCAGGAAAGAACTGCCGCAGGGGGATGAGATGCTTTTGGTATTTTTGTTTTCAGCAGAATTCATAGTTTTACCTCACATTCTAAAAAGTTGACAAAAACAGCGGCCTCAGGCGGAAATAGAGGACTGCGGCCAGAATACACAGGCAAATATCTCCGGGAACGGCCAGGATGAAACAGTAGAGGAACAGGGGCCAAAGGCCAATGGGCGTCTGTATAACATAGTTGGAAATGAGATAGTAATACAGCATGCCGATTCCGTAGACGATAAAAAGGCCTGCAAAGTTACATAAGAGGATGAAACGGAGGGAAGGGATTTTCCGGCTCCAGGCCAGTTTTCCGGTCACATAACTGGCGAGGAAGAAGCCGATCAGATAGCCGAAGCTGGGCTTTCCAAGATACCAGATTCCTCCTCCCTCGGCGAAAATAGGGAGCCCCATAAGACCTAAAAGGATATAGGCCCCCACACAGAAGGCCCCGTCTCTTCCGCCCAGAAGCAGGCCTGCAAGCATGGTGAATAAAAGCTGGAGAGTAAAAGGGACAACCGGTACAGGTATCCTGATAAAAGCTCCCGCAGAGATCAGCGCTGTGAACAGGGCGCACAGGGTAAGCCTCAGGGCTCTGGAGCCCTGTCTTCGGGACATTTGAAGATCATTCTGAAACATAGTTTTCTCCTTTGCTGTGTTGAAATGTAAAGGTAGTATATCTGGAAAAAGAATAATTGTCAACTATATAATAAAAATAGTTTACAATTAAAAATCACTCAGGGAAAGGGAGGTATGGGAAAAAATAGCGCGGCTATAGGCTGCTTAAGACAGATAATATTTTAAGATTACAGGGATTTTACAAAAAAGACACAGAATTTTCACAAAAAATTAGCACTCGACTATTGACAGTGCTAATAATAGTGCTATAATAAGGGCGTAAAGAGAAAGAGGGATGAAGAGAGACGGAAAGAAGTGAAGAGCTTCTGAAAAGACGGCTCCCATCAGAAGGAATCCCTCAGGTAGCTTTCAGAACAGCATCCTGAACGGTTACATAGCATAGATATTTGAAGGAGGCATGACTTATGTTATATGTACCAAGCATTTTCGGAGAAAATTTAATGGATGACTTTATGGATGATTTTGGATTCGGTTTTGACGACAGTTTCTTTGGAAGAAAGAATCCTCTGTACGGAAAGCATGCGAAGAACATGATGAAGACCGACGTAAGAGAAAAGGACGACGCTTATGAAGTGGCCGTAGACCTGCCGGGCTTTAAGAAGGATGAAATCCATCTGGAACTGAAGGATGGATATATAACCATCAGCGCCGCCAAGGGGCTTGACAAGGACGAGAAGGACAAAAAAGGCCGTCTCATCAGGCAGGAAAGATATGCAGGCAGCATGAGCCGCAGCTTCTATGTAGGCGAGAATCTGAAACAGGAGGATATCAAGGCCAGATTTGAAAACGGCGTGCTTACCCTTGATTTCCCGAAGGCAGAGATGAACAGACAGGTTCCGGAGAGCCAGAGGATTGCCATCGAAGGATAATGGCCGGAAAATACAGGCGTTGATGAAACAGAAGATTCCAACTGAATGCTCTCATATCTTATATGTACAGAAAAAGAACTCTCACGGGGAACTCCCGCGGGAGTTCTTTTTCTGTATAGAAAGATGCGCACGCTCTGAACAGAAGAGCCTTTAAACTGTATTTTGTCAAATGCGGTTTAAAGGCTCTATTTTTATATATAATAGCAAAAAAATAAAAAAAGAGCAATATTTTTCGGAAATATACAAAAATATTCAAAAAGGCGACAGAACGCCTTTACAGTAAAATTTATAAGTGTTATAAATTTTTTATAAATAGGACATAAAAATTTTATGTCCTAAAATGGACGTCCAACTATCTTAAAAAGGAGAGAGTGCTATGACAAACGCAATGCTTACAGATCTGCTGCAAAGCCTGGGCCTTCTGGGTGTGTTTCTGCTGATAGGGGTTTTTCTGAGAGCGAAGCTGAAAATTCTTCAGAAAACCTTTATTCCGGCTTCTGTGATCGGAGGGTTTCTGCTTTTGCTTTTAGGACCTCAGTGTGCAAATGTTCTGCCTGTTCCAGCGTCCTGGTTTGATACATATTCTCTGCTTCCCGGCATCCTGATCGTTCCGGTTGTGGCTGCCGTCCCGCTGGGACTGAAGATAGGAGGCGGAAAGGCTGACGGCGTGGATCCGGATGTCCTTAAAAATGTGTTCCCTCTTATCGGTATCGGACTGGCGGCAGCTATGTTCCAGTTTGCAGTGGGATACGGAACTCATGTGCTGTTTTCCGGAGAGGATCTCTATGACGTGTTTGGAATTGAGCTGGCTATCGGATTTGTCGGAGGACACGGCACAGCCGGAACTCTGGGAAATATGCTTTCCGCGCTGAACCTGCCTTACTGGGAGACCTCTCAGGGCGTGGCGACCACGACGGCTACGTTCGGAATCGTGGGCGGCATCCTGATTGGCATTATGATGATCAACTGGGCGGCCAGACACGGTCAGACAGCGATGTTGAAAAAACCGGCAGATATTCCGGAGCCTCTGCGTGTCGGCTTTGAGAAGGATATCAAGAAACAGAACTCAGTAGGCCGTGAGACTACGATGTCTTCCTCGATTGACACTCTTGCTTTCCATGCTGCTCTGATTTTTGTTGCCTGCGGTCTGGCGTATCTTCTTTTAATGGGAGCTGAAAAATTCCAGATTCCTGTCCTGAAAAGTATTTCCGTCTGGGCCTACGGCATGATTGTGATGTTCGTCATCTGGGGAATTATGTGCAAGCTGAAGCTGAACTACCTGGTAGACGACAAGATCAAGAGCAAGGTTTCCAGTTCTTTCACAGAATTCGCCGTAATTGCGGCAATCGCAAGCCTTCCGATTCAGGCGGTAGCGTCATACATTGTCCCGATCCTTGTGATGGTGGCAATCGGATATGTGGTAACGACAGGCGTTCTCTTTATTCTCAGCAAGCGGCTGTTAAAGGGATTCTGGTTTGAGCAGATGATTGGAACCTATGGCATGAGCACAGGAGTATTTCTGACAGGAGTTCTGCTTCTCAGAATCTGCGATCCGGATCTGGAGAGCCCGGCTCTGGCCAATTACTCTTTATCCTACACGATCACGAGTATTATTTATTTTGCCATGCTGAATCTCTTCATCGTACTTCCTATGAGCTCCGGAGCGGGCGTGACCGCTTTGGCAGCTTTGGGTCTTGGTATTGCAGCCGTGCTGTTTGCCATAGTGAGCAGCCGTATTTCCTTCGGAAGCCAGTTCAAGGGAAATTAAGATGGCTGAGGCAGGGAGAGAGCCGTTCAATGTTTTCGGCCCTGTGAGGAAGATTCGTTCTTTCCGGACGAAAATCCCAGGAAAAGCAGGTGATTGAGGTGAGAAAAATGCAGAATTATGAGGAACTTCTCGAGAAGCTGAATGCCAGAATATGGGACTGTGCAGAGCTGAAATTTGAAGAATACCAGTCGGCAGAGGCTCTCATGAATGTGATGGAGGAGTATGGCTTCTCTGTGGAGAGCGGGCTGGCAGGGATGGAAACGGCATTCAGAGCCACAACCGGAAAAGGGCGTCCGGTGATTGGCCTACTGGCTGAGTATGACGCCCTGTCCGGCCTCAGCCAGAAGGCAGGCCAGACAAAGCCGGTTCCCAGAGAGGAAACAGAAAACGGTCATGGCTGCGGCCATTGTCTTCTGGGAACGGCTGCGGCCGGAGCCGCGCTGATGGCAAGGGACTATCTGCTTGAAACCGGCAGGGAGGGAACTGTTGTGCTGATTGGATGCCCGGCTGAGGAAGGCGGATCCGGAAAAGCTTATCTGGCCCGGGCGGGTGTGTTTGACGGCCTGGATGCAGCCCTCACCTGGCATCCGGCCGGAGGCAATGCTGTTCTGACAGGCTCCCTGCAGGCAAACTGCCAGGCTTATTTCCGGTTTCACGGCGTTTCCGCCCATGCGGCGGGAGCGCCTCACCTGGGCAGAAGCGCTCTGGACGCAGTGGAGTTGATGGATGTGGGTGTAAACTATATGAGAGAGCACATGGAGCCCACCGACCGGATTCACTATGCGATCACGGACACAGGGGGCAGCTCTCCCAATGTGGTACAGAATCATGCAGAGGTTCTCTACCTGATTCGCTCCACTGACACAGAAAAGGTTAAAAAGCTGTATGAGAGGGTAAAAAATATCGCCAGAGGAGCTGCCCTGATGACGGAGACGAAGGTGGAGGTGGTTTTTGACAAGGCCTGCTCCAATATTCTTTCTAACAGCGTTCTGGAACAGCTTCTCTACGATTGTATGAAAACAGTTCCGCTTCCGTCCTACACGGAGGAGGAGCTGGCGTATGCGGAAAAAATAAAGGAAACTATCACAGACGCTGACATTGCCAGCGATATGTCTCTGATGATGGCCCAGGGGGCAGAAAAGAGAAGGCTGGCTTCCCGCTACCGGGAGCTTCCCATGGCCGATTTTGTGGTGGAACACCGTCACCAGGAGCTGTTTCTGCCAGGCTCTTCGGATGTGGGAGACTGCAGTCATGCGGCGCCCACGGCTCAGTTTGTGGGTGCCTGTTTCGTGCCTGGAACACCGGCCCACTCCTGGCAGATGACAGCCCAGGGAAAAGAAAAGACTGCGGTGAAGGGGATGTTTTACGCAGCGCAGGTACTCTCTGAAGCCTGCCGCCGCCTGCTTGAGGAGCCGGAGCTTGTGAAGCAGGCCAGGAAGGAATTTGAGGAGACCACGGAGGGAAAACCATATGAGTGCCCTATTCCGGCAGAGATCCTTCCCAATGCAAACGGAAAAAGGGAAAACGCCGGCCTGACAGTGGACAGGAAGGACAGAAAATAGACAGATACAGGAGGCGATGGAAGATGACAGTTGCTGAATCGGCAAAGGCCATAGAGGAGCATTTAAGGCAGCTTCGGAGAGAGTTCCACAGACATCCGGAAACTTCAGGCAACGAGAGAGAGACAGCCGCCAGAATCGTGAGAGAGCTTGAGGATATCGGCGGATTTGAGATCCGTGAGGGCGTGGGAGGAAACGGGGTAATCGCAGAGCTTTCGGGAGCTCTGCCCGGTCCGACAACAGCTCTCAGGGCAGACATGGACGCGCTGCAGATTGAGGAGGAGACAGGGCTTTCCTTCCGCTCGGAAAACCCGGGAGTCATGCATGCCTGCGGCCATGATAATCACATTACCATGGCTCTGGGTGCAGCCCGTCTTCTGGCTCAGAGGAAAGACGAGCTGAGAGGAAGGGTGAGAATGATCTTTCAGCCCTCAGAAGAGCTGTCCCCTCAGGGGGGATCGAGGAAAATGATTGAGGAGGGAGCGCTGGAGGGAGTAGACGCCGTATTCGGAATGCATGTCTGGCCGGATCTCCCGCTAGGGAAAGTGGGAGTGAAGGCGGGGCCTCTGATGGCTGCCTCCGATCATTTCACAGTCACCATCAAGGGAAAGCCAAGCCATGCCGCAAGACCCAACGAGGGAATTGACGCCCTGGTGGCAGGGGCCCAGTTTGTAACAGCAGCCCAGACGATTGTCAGCAGAAATGCGGATCCGATGAAGTCGATCGTCATAACCATCGGAAGGCTGAATGCGGGAACCCGTTATAATATCATAGCGGGTGAGTGCGTGCTGGAAGGTACCTGCCGCACCTTTGATCCGTCTGTCCGGGATCTGGCGGAGCGCAGACTGTCGGAGGTGCTGGCCGGAATCTGCACTGTTTCAGGCTGTACGGGAGAGCTCAACTATGAGAGAGGCTATATGGCAGTGATGAACGATGGGAAAATGGCAGACTATATGAAGGAGTCGGCCGACAGAATTCTGGGCAACGGCACGGCTGTAACAGTGGAGCCGGCCATGACTGCTGAGGATTTTTCCTTCTACCTGGACAAAAAGCCAGGAGCCTTTGCCTGGATCGGGACAACGCCGCCGGGTGAGACTGTATGGCCCCTGCACAGCAGCCATTACAGCCCCGATGAAGGGGTGCTCTGGCGGGGAGCTGCCCTGCTTGCAGGACTTGCCCTTGGGGTGCAGGAGAGACAGGAAGTTCTGCTATCAGAAAAAGGTTGAGAGACAGGCCTTCTCGTTAAAACAGTAGGTTTTAACGGGACGGCCTTTTTCCATGGGGCCCTCTGTATGCATCTGGGTCAGAAGCCCGGCAAGACAGAGCTTCTGTATGATGCGGTTGCAGCTTCTCGGAGTGATATTCAGCCACTCTGACAGGAGGGAGGAGTTGAGAAACTGCCTGGGATTTTTCAGGAAAAGGCCGATAATTTTCTGCAGATTGCCCTCGTTGATCCCATTGGCTTTGGAAAATATCAGAATTTTTTCATTGTCATAGGAGACATGGAGCGGATCCTGAACGGACAGAGGGCCCATCAGGCGAAGCTGCTCATTGATCAGAAAGCCGTCATTTTTTCCATAGTGGACTGACTCATTCAGAGCCTGCTCTGCCTGCTCCAGGCTGTTGGAAAGGGAGGCGGAAAGGCCTGCGCCCAGACGAAAGGAAATTTCACCGTGGGCGTTCAGATACAGGATCAGAGAGCGCAGAAGAGAAGGAAGCTGCCCGCCGTCCTCAAGCTCCCAGGTGATCTGAAAATAGGTGACAAAGGTCTGTACGGAAAAGCTGGCCCCCTGCTCCTTCCTAAAGTCCAGCAGAGCCTTCAGAAGCGTAACCCTCTGGTATTCCAGCTCAGTACCCGCAAGATTGTCCGGATAGACAAGCCTGATGAGGATACTGGCCTTCTGCACGACAGAGTTGAGGCGGAGCTTTGCCGTGGACACGGCGCTTCTGATAGAATCGGCAATGGTATTGTCATCGGGGAAAATATACAGGTAGGGAATGTGCGCGTCCTCATACCGTTTCAGGCTGTTCGTTGATCGCACAAAAGCAATGTCGATTTTCCCCTCATCCCACAGCTCCTTCGCCGTGCGAAACAGCGTCTCATATCTGAGAACCGGATCAGTACAGCAGTGGGGCATCAGCTCCGGCCGGAGGTAGCGGTGCAGATCCAGATAATTATTGCTTGGTATCAGGAAGTCGCAGTAAATCCGGTTGAGGGGGATGTCCGGGTGGGTCTGCACAAAGTCCAGGGCGATTGCCAGGAAATGCTTTGTCTCATAGGACACAAAGGCACAGGGCTTTTCGATATTGGGGATATTCATAAGCTGGTAATAGCCAAACTCTCCGCTGCAGAAGATGATATCGCAGTGATCCTTGCATTTATAATAGATATCCTGGATTTCCTCCAGGGTGTGGTAAACGTATTTGTGAAAAATACAGCCGAAATCATTCTGCTCAATGACACGGTTGATGGCCTGAAGAGATACCTTCGGGCTGATAATGCTGACAGTGATCATATGATTTTTGACTCTCCGTTTCCGATAGTTGGCAGTGGAACACAGGAACTGACACCCTGAGCAAAGGAGCCGGTTCTGTTCCATTCCCTGTATAATAATGTACTATAGCTACCCTGAGGGAGTCAATATGTTCCTGGCGCGCATCCGGTGCGGCCTTGGAGCCTTAGCTGAAAACCATGCTGGAATCCCTGGTATTTGTATGGTAAAATAGCTGAATTATACCGGCCGCTTTCACAGGGCTTTTCAACAGTATCAGCCGTCAGAGATCCGAAAAAGCGGGAGGAGGAAGTGATTTGAAGTACACAGGGATGGAAGTTTTGTGGCTGTTTTTAGTCTATTCATTTTTAGGATGGGTTCTGGAGACAGCTGCGGGGACTATTAAGAAAAAAAGGTTTACCAACAGAGGATTTACCACAGGCCCCTTCTGCGGCGTATATGGAACAGCGGCTGTGCTCATGGCAGCCGCCCTTCAGGAGCTCAGAGGAAACCCGGTGTTCCTGTTTTTAGGCTGCGCCGCGGTGGCGACGGCGGTGGAATGGATAACCGGAAAAACACTTGAGCGGCTGAACCGGAAAAAATGGTGGGATTATTCGGAAAAACGCTGGAATTTCGACGGGTATATCTGCCTTTCCTATTCCGTACTCTGGGGAATCCTCGGCTTTGTGGCTGTCCGGTGGGGAGACGACTTTTTTATCTGGCTGTATCATGCCCTGCCGGGATTTGCGGCAAAGACAGTCACCTTTGCGGCAGCAGCAGTTGTGTTCTGTGATACAGCGGCATCTCTTGCGACAGTGCGCTATGTCAGGCAAAGAAGCTTGAGGGTTCTTAAGACTGCCGGGGAAAGTACGCCGGTCAGAAAGTTTCAATACAGGACAGCCGTTCTGACAAGACGCCTGGGTAAGGCTATAGAGGCAGGCGTGGAAAGGCGAATGGAAAAGGCCTATCCTCTGATTTTTGAGGCAGCGGAGCAGATAACAAAACGAAAAGTCTTTGCGGAGGGCTGCGGATTTTATAAGCTGTTCTGGCTGTTTCTCATCGGCGCTGTCCTGGGAGATTTGGTGGAGACTGTATTCTGCCGCCTGACCGCAGGCGTCTGGATGAGCCGCAGCAGTCTGGTCTGGGGGCCCTTCAGCATTGTCTGGGGACTGGCCATAGCGACGGCAACCGCCCTGCTCTATAAGGATCGGGAAAAGCCGGACCGTCACCTCTTTTTCATCGGCACGGTACTGGGCGGGGCCTATGAATATGTGTGCAGTGTCTTTACAGAGCTTGTATTTGGAACTGTTTTCTGGGATTACAGTGAGATTCCCTTTAACCTGGGCGGAAGAATCAACCTGCTCTACTGCTTTTTCTGGGGAATAGCCGCCGTAATCTGGATCAAGGGGCTGTATCCGTTCTTTTCCGGGTGGATTGAAAAAATACCTGTCCTCTGGGGATATATCCTGACCTGGGTGCTTGTTGTATTCATGGCGTCCAATATCGTCGTGTCGTCCATGGCTCTGATTCGCTATGACAGGCGCTCGGAGGGAATGCAGGCGGACAATGTGATAGAAAAGCTGCTGGATGAACACTTTGACGATGAGCGGATGGAGCGTATTTATCCCAACGCCCTCGCCAGGTAGAAACCGTCTCTCCCCCATCAGTTCTCTCTTTATTCTTTATTCCACGGCAGCAGGCATAACGGCTGCCGTGCCTTTTCACCTCTCAAAAATTTTTTCCATATAATAAATCAACAATTACAATGCATTGGGAGGAATATGAATGATTTCCAAGCTGGAAGTCACAGGGCTCAGCTATTCCTATCACTCTATGGATGGGGAGACGCAGGCCCTTTCAGATATATCCTTTCAGGTTGAGGAAGGGGAGTTTATCGCTGTAGTAGGGCCGTCAGGCTGCGGAAAATCCACACTTCTGTCTATTATCTGCGGCCTGATTAAGCCGGATCAGGGGACGGTGCGGATCGATGGAGAGCCGGTGGAGGGAACCAGCCCCAAGCTGGGATACATGCTCCAAAGGGATCATCTGTTTGAGTGGAGAAGCATATTTTCCAACGCTTCCCTGGGGCTGGAGATACAGAAGAACCTGGATGAAGAGCACAGGGCTCTGGTTCTTAAGCTGCTCGGGGATTACGGCCTTCTGCAGTTTAAGGATGCCAGGCCGTCAGAGCTGTCGGGCGGGATGCGCCAGAGGGCGGCGTTAATAAGGACACTGGCTCTTGAGCCGGAGATTCTGCTGCTGGATGAACCGTTTTCTGCTCTTGATTATCAGACAAGGCTGGCTGTCTGCGATGACATCAGCTCTATTATCAGGGGAACGAAAAAGACGGCTGTGTTAATCACACACGATTTGTCGGAGGCAGTCAGCGTGGCGGACCGGATTATCATTCTCTCAAAACGTCCGGGAAGGATTAAGGCCATTCTCCCTGTGAAATTTTCCAAGCCGGGGCTGGGCCCCTTAAGCCGGCGCAATGCTCCCGAATTTTCCGGGTACTTTAAGCAGGTATGGAATATTCTTGAGAACAGGGAGGAGTCCCATGAGCAGGTATGAAAAATATGAAACCCTGGCCCAGCAGGTCTTTGTGGCAGAACAGAAGCGATACAGGAGAAGGATAGCGGCAGGGCGCTTCCTGCTCCTTTTTCTTCTTCTGGCACTCTGGGAAATCAGCGCCGATACCGGGCTTCTAAATGATTTTATTTTCAGCTCCCCGTCGCGGATGCTGTCCTGCTTCGTTTCCATGACGGCGGACGGGAGCATATTTGTCCATATGGGAGTGACACTGTTTGAAACCCTTGTCAGCTTTGTCCTGGTGGTGCTTTTAGGGCTCTCCGGGGCCATGCTTCTGTGGGCCAGCCGTACGGTTTCCGATCTGCTGGAGCCGTACCTTGTGATGCTCAACAGCCTTCCGAAGTCGGCGCTGGCCCCGATTCTCATTGTGTGGCTGGGAAACAATATGAATACGATTATAGTAGCCGCCGTTTCCGTAGCCGTATTCGGCTCCATTCTGACCCTGCACAATGGTTTTTCCACCATGGATCCGGAACAGATTAAGCTAATTTACTCCCTGGGCGGAACCAAGAAGGATGTGCTGAGAAAGGTTCTTCTTCCGGGCTCCCTGCCTCTGATTATCAGCAACATGAAGGTGAATGTGGGACTGTGTCTGGTGGGAGTCATCATCGGTGAGTTCCTGGCGGCCGACCGGGGACTTGGCTATCTGATTATCTACGGCAGCCAGGTATTCAAAATGGATATGGTCGTCATGAGCATTGTAATCCTGTGTTTTATGTCAGCCCTGCTGTACCAGGCCATCGCAGTTCTGGAGAAAAAAATCAACTGACCAGCGATTTTTGGATATGCTGGAAGGGAAAGAGTTCAGATGAGATGGGCAGCCCCACAGGCTCTGGACAAAATGGGATAAAACAAGTGTAAAAGCAGATAGGTTCTTGTCATTCCTGAAAAAAGGAATTATAATGAAAGCCAGGAGAAAACGGCCCGGATTGGGCAGAGGGGCTGCTGCATCAGTCAGACTCCGGTATATTGATGTGCTTCAGGGCTGAGAGTCAGATTGGAGGCCTGGGGCAGGCTTTTCGAGATGCGTTCAATATATCCAGTCACAGGATGATGCAGCGGCCTTTTTCAGCTTTCGTTAAATTTCTGCGGATTTTCTGTAAACTAAAAAGCCCGCACGGATGTGCAGAGTCTGACTGCCTGCACATCCACGGGATATGACTGCGGACTGCGCAGTCAGGACAGGAGGGAGCATTGATATGAAAAGGCGCAGGGCAACGCCAACCTATCTGATTGTCATATTAGCTATTTTCGTTATTGGGATATTCATCTGTATCATTGGAATGAACAAGGCTATTCTGAGCAGCGCACAGCTTTCAGGCGTAGAGATTGCCAGGAGGTTTGCAGCGAATGAGATGAATTACAACAAAGAAAACGAGGCAGTGCTGAATACACTGGAGATCGGCCTTCGCCCAGGCAACCGGCCGGAGGATATCCCCTCCTGGCTTCGCGAATATCTGGAATATCTCTGTGATGCCACAGGAATCCAGAATGTGGAGGCCTACGCCTCTATCGACGGAAAAATCGTGGCTGCTACATACTGGGAGGGGGACGCCTCCTTTGAATTAGAACAGACGGAGTGGTATCAGAAGGCGATAGAGGCAGACGGGGACGTGATTTACACAGATGCGTACACAGACGTCCGCCTCCAGAGTACAGTGGTAACTATGGCGAAGCAGATAGAGGGAACAGAGGATGTGGTGGCCCTGGACATATATCCAGGGCAGATGAATGCCAGTCAGAAGATTGAAAATATGCCTGAGAGGTGCAATTATTTTCTCTGCGATTCTAAGGGCACTCTCGTCTACTCCATCATTCAGAATGGCTCCCCTGAGGATGCGCAGCGCTGGTTTGACGGGCTGTTCGGCGAAATAAAAAATGGAGTTCATGACGACTACCGATCCTACACAGTGGGAGTTGACGGCCTGAAAAGGGGCGTTTATTACTACCAGCTGGACAATGGCATGTATTCCGTTATAACGATTCCCTATGAGGAGCTTTTAAAGGGGACTGTAAACATCCAGAGAATGTTTGCGTTCATGCTTATCGTGTTTGTGGGAGTGGTGGCAGCCTTCCTCATACGTGACCAGCTGAAAGCCAGAAAGGAGCGCCTTTATGATGATATTGTGAGGGTACTGGGAAATTCCTATTATGCCCTCTACCTGATCGACTTAAAAACAGACGAGTATTCTATGCTGAAGGGCTCCGACTTCGTGAGAAAAGAGCTGGAACAGACCGGCAGGTACAGCGATCTGCTCCGGGTGGCATCAATGATAGTGGATGAGGATTCCTACAAGGATTTTACAGAGTCCTTTGCCATAGAAAACATGAGAGAGCTTGTCCAGAAGAGAGTCCGCGACTTCGGCGGGGACATCAGGCGCAAATTTAACCATGAATACCGCTGGGTACATGTGCAGATGCTTTACGATGAATCCCTTCAGAATGATAAGGTTGTACTGTGCTTTAAGGATGTCAATGAGGCGAAAGAGCGGGATCTCTCAAGAATGAAGCTGCTGAGGGAGTCTCTGGAGTCTGTGGAAAAGATGGCCAAATCGAAAAATATGTTTTTTTCCAATATGTCCCACGACATGAGGACACCGCTTAACGGAATTATCGGACTGGCCAGGCTGTCCCTGAGCCGGGAGGAGGATGCAGGGCACATGAGAGACTCCATGAACAAGATTCTGGCTCTCGGCAGCCAGCTTCTGGAGCTGATTAATGACATTCTGGAGATTTCAAAGATAGAACAGGGAAAGCTGGAGATCAGCGGCTATGACTTTAACCTGCAGGAAAGCCTGGAGGAGCAGCTTGAGGTATTTAAAATCCAGGCGGAAACGGAGCACAAAAATTTTTCAGCGTCACTCGACATAGAGGACGCCTGCGTCAGGGGTGACTGGAGAAGAACGCAGCAGGTGTTAAACAACCTTCTGTCAAATGCATTCAAATTTACCGGAGAGAACGGAGCGATCTCCCTGTCTGTCCATGAAATCAAGGAGGTAAACAGCCGTTACAGAAAATACCAGTTTATTATCTCTGACACTGGTATAGGCATGAGCCGGGAATTTCTGAAAAAGATTTATGAGCCCTTCGAGAGGGAGACACGGTTCGGCGCCGCCAATGTGGCGGGAACGGGTCTTGGAATGGCCATTGTCCATAATCTGGTGCTCCAGATGGCCGGCACTATAGAGATTGACAGTGGGCTTGGGAAGGGAAGTACGATTACTGTAACACTGCCGTTCCTTCCCGGGGCAGAGAAGGAACCGGAGAAAAAGAGGGAGCAGATCCTGGAGACAGCAGACCTTTCCGGATACCGGGTTCTCCTGGCAGAGGACAATGAGATCAACATGGAAATATCCACAGAGCTCCTGAAAATGTACAACCTGGATGTGACACAGGCGTGGAATGGAAAAGAAGCCGTGGAGCTTTTCAGGGAGATGGGAGAGGGCTTTTTTGACATTATCCTGATGGATATGCAGATGCCGGTGATGAACGGCTGCGAGGCAGCCAGACAGATTCGCGCCATGAAGCGGCCGGATGCCTCCACAATCCCAATCATCGCCGTGACGGCAAATGCCTTTTCAGAGGACATAGCAGCCACGAGAAATGCGGGCATGAACGCTCATATCTCAAAGCCCATTGACTTCGAGATATTCCGAAAGACCGTTGAAAGCCTGTTGAAGGACAGGAAAAACAGCAGAACAGGAAAAGAGGAGAACAGCAATGAAACAGATCAGAAAATATGAGGCAGCTCTCATCCAGATGGATACCCAGAATGACAAGGGAGAAAATCTTAAAAAGGCCCGCCGCTTTATAGAGGAGGCCGCCGCCCACGGGGCAAAGCTCATCTGCTTTCCTGAGGTGATGAACCTGATTGGAAAGAATACAGGAGAGGGAGGGGGCAGGGAGGAAGTTCCCGGCTATACTTCAGAGATCCTGTGTGAGGAGGCGAAAAAGCACGGGGTCTACATCCATGCGGGCAGCATCACAGAGCAGGTGCCCGGACAGAAGCGATCCAGAAATCTGAGCTTTCTCATTAACCCGGAGGGAGAGATTATCGCCGGTTACCGCAAGCTCCATATGTTTGACATCACCCTTTCAGACGGAACTCCGTTCAGGGAGTCGGATCGGGTGCAGGGGGGAGAGGAGATTGTCACAGTGGAGACAGAGCTGGGGGTGTTCGGAATGTCTGTCTGCTATGACGTGAGGTTTCCGGAACTCTACCGCCTGATGGCCCTTTCCGGGGCTCAGGTGATTTTCGTCCCTTCCAGCTTTACCATGCCTACCGGCAAGGATCACTGGGAGCCGCTTCTCAGAGCCCGTGCCATTGAAAATGGCTGCTACATCATAGCTGCCGGACAGACAGGGACAAAGCCGGCCTATACAGCCTACGGAAACAGTCTGGTGGCAGATCCCTGGGGAACCGTTATTGCCAGAGCCAGAGATGAGGAATGTATTACCTATGCCCAGATTGATCTGGACTATCTCGATAAAATCAGAGAGCAGCTGCCGTCCCTGGAAAACAGGCGCACGGATGTGTATGAGGTGATTTACAAAAAAGGCAGTGCTGCGAAAGGCAGATAGCTGAAAAAGAAAAGGAAAGCAAAAAGAGAAGGAGGGTCAAGATGGACGTACTGGAAGCTATAAAGAAGAGAAGAAGCTACAGGGATGTATTTAAGAAAGAACCTGTGCCGAGAGAGGACTTGAGAGAGATCCTGGAGGCGGGGACAGCCGCACCGTCCGGCTGCAACCTGCAGACAACACAGTTTATCGCAGTGGACGAGCCGGAGCTTGTAAAAAAGATCGGCGAAATCTATGGCCGGGCGTGGGCCATGACGGCTCCGGCGGCCATTCTGGTGCTCACCAAGTACACGATGGCGCCCAGCGGCGCCTCCTACCACATTCAGGACTACAGCGCGGCAGCGGAAAATATTCTACTGGCCATCACGGCCAAGGGGTATGCTACCACCTGGATCGAGGGTCAGATTCTGGGGCGGCGCGCAGAGGAGATCGGAAGACTTCTGGGGGTTCCGGAGGATATGCAGGTCGTCCTCTACCTGCCTGTGGGAATTCCGGAAAAGCCGTTTAAATCTGTGAACAAGCTGCCTTTTGAGAAGAGGGCCTGGTTCAACCGGTATGGGGAAGATTAGGGCTGCGGGCGCTAAGATTAGGACTGCGGGCGCAGGAATGAGAATCAGAACGCCCCAGGAGATGGCAGAGGCTTTAATCGGGATACAGGAAATATAAAATGTAAAAATCCCTCAAAAACCCTCGATGATCCCCTTGCACTCTGCTGCAAAAGGTGCTATACTTGTTGCGATAACATAATAGACTGACTAGAAAGAGTGGACCAAAAGTCCACTCTTTCACTTTGTTTTGCAGGAAGCAAAATTGTGTTTCCCGCATGGCAGGATGCTCTGGCAGGACACAGAGAAAGGCGGTGTTTGAATGGCAAAAAGAGAAGAATATGAGTCAAAGGTAGAAGCGTGGCTGCTTCCCCTTCTTGAAAAGTACAAATTTGAACTGGTAGATGTGGAGTACGTGCGTGAGGCCGGACTCTGGTATCTGAGAGCCTATATCGATAAGGAAGGCGGCATCACGGTAGACGACTGTGAGGTGGTGAGCAGGGAGCTGGGCGACTGGCTTGACAAGGAGGATTTCATCGCCGACAGCTATATTCTGGAAGTAAGCTCACCGGGACTGGGCCGCCCTCTTAAAAAGGAAAAAGACTTTGCCCGCAGCCTTGGAAAGGCTGTGGAGGTAAGACTTTACCGCCCGATTAACAGACAGAAGGAATTTACAGGAGCCCTGAAAGCATACGATGCAGATACAGTGACACTTTCCATGGAGGATGAGAGCGAACTCGTCCTTGAGAAATCAGACATTGCGTTAATACGCCTGGCCTTTGATTTTTAAACGATAGGAGGATAAAAAAAGAAAATGAGTAAAGAGTTGTTCGAAGCGTTAAACGTGCTGGAAAAGGAAAATAATATCAGCAAGGAGGTGCTTTTCGAGGCCATCGAAAATTCCCTTCTCACAGCTTGCAAGAACCACTTCGGCAGGGCAGATAATATCAAGGTTTATATTGACAGGGAAAAATGTGATTTTGCTGTCTACGCTGAGAAGGAAGTGGTTGAGAACGTGGAGGATCCGCTGACTCAGGTAAGCCTTGCAGAGGCAAAGCTGATGGATCCCAGGCATGTGTACGGCGATATTGTCCGCGTAAACATTAACTCCAAGGAGTTCGGACGAATTGCCACCCAGAACGCTAAAAACGTAATTCTCCAGAAAATCCGCGAGGAGGAGCGCACCGCTTTATTCGATCACTGGTACTGCCGCGAAAAAGATGTGGTGACGGGAATCGTTCAGCGCTATGTAGGCCACGACGTGTACATTGACCTTGGAAAGATTGACGCAGTCCTCAAGGAGAGCGAGCAGGTGAAGGGGGAAGAGTTTAAGCCGACCCAGCACATCAAGCTCTTTATCCTCGAGGTGAAAAATACGAAGAAGGGGCCGAGGATCACTGTATCCAGAACCCATCCGGATCTGGTAAAGCGCCTGTTCGAGTCCGAGGTGGCTGAAGTGAAGGACGGAACCGTGGAGATCAAGGCCATTGCCCGGGAGGCAGGCTCCAGGACGAAGATTGCAGTGGCATCCAATGATCCGAATGTGGATCCGGTGGGCGCATGCGTGGGCTTAAACGGCGCGAGAGTCAACTCTGTAGTGAGCGAGTTAAACGGCGAGAAGATTGACATTATCAACTGGGACGACAATCCTGCCCTCTTAATTGAGAATGCGCTGAGCCCGGCCAAGGTGATCTTTGTAGCTGCCGACGAGGAGGCGAGAGAGGCTCAGGTGATCGTGCCTGACTACCAGCTCTCCCTGGCTATCGGCAAGGAAGGCCAGAATGCAAGACTTGCAGCAAGGCTTACGGGCTTCAAGATCGACATTAAGAGCGAGACCCAGGCCAGAGAGTCAGGGCTCTTCGACGAGATGGAGATGGGCTACGAGCAGGGCTTCGAGGAGGGACTTCCGGAGAGCACGCAGGCCGATGACTTCTCCGATTACACGGAGCCTCAGGACGCAGAGGACAGTATGGAGGAACAGGCAGAGGAAGCTTTGGAGAGCGGGCTGGAGAGCGGCGCCGTCTACAGTGACGGGCAGTAATTCCGGCATCGATCCGGTCTTTAAAGCGCAGCAGAAAACCAGATTGGGAAGTGAGAGAAATTGGGAATGAAGAAGATCCCGCTCAGACAGTGCATCGGCTGCGGCGAGATGAAAAGCAAAAAGGAAATGATCCGCGTGCTCAAAACTACTGAGGATGAGATCGTCATCGACGCCACCGGACGCAGGAACGGACGCGGAGCTTATATCTGCCCTTCCATGGAATGCTTTAAAAAGGCCGTAAAGAGCAGAGGGCTGGAACGCTCCCTGAAGATGGCCATTCCAAAGGAAGTGTATGAGGCATTGGAAAAGGAGATGGAGCAGATTGGACAGCAGTAAGAAGGCGCTTAATCTTCTGGGCCTTGCTACCAAGGCAGGGAAAACAGCAAGCGGAGAATTTATGACAGAAAAGGCCGTAAAGGAGGGCAGAGCCTTCCTGGTACTCGTTTCAGAGGAGGCCTCAGACAATACCAGAAAAATGTTTACAAACATGTGTACTTATTATAAAGTCCCACTGTATTTTTTCGGAACGAAAGAGGAACTGGGCCACTCCATGGGCAAGGAGATGCGTGCATCGGTTGCCGTACTGGACAGCGGTTTGGCGAAAGCACTCGTGAAACAGTTGAATCAGAATGGAGGCGGTAAGCATGAGAGTCAATGAGTTGTCCAGGGAGCTGGGCAGAACCAATAAAGAGGTGCTGGATTTGCTGAGGGCGCAGGGTTATGAGGTGAAAAGTCATTCCTCTAATGTGAGCGGTGAGCAGATCGACGCAGTGCGGAGAGGCTTTGCCGGAAAGCCCGCCAGGGCAGAGAAGGAGCCGACGCCGGTTAAAGGGATGGGAGAATCTGAGGGCAGAGCGCCTTCCAGAGAGGAACAGGACAGCTCGAGAGTCAAATCCCAGGAAAACCGGGAGAATTGGGAACAGGTACAAAAGGAAAGAATAGGAAAGGCGGAAGCAGCGAGAGTGGAAGAGATTAAGAGAGAACCAGTAAAGACAGAAGCAGACGGAAACGGAACAGCCGAGCCGCCGAAGAAGAGGATTACGGCTGTATACCGTCCGCAGAACAGTACAATGAAGAGCAGCAAACCATCCGGCGGACAGAGACAGGGCCAGGGACGCTCCCAGGGAGGAAACGGCCAGGGACGTCAGGGAAACCAGAACGGCCAGGGAAATCAGGGAAGCCGTGAAGCAGGCCAGGGAAACCGCGACGGAGGAAGAAGCTTTAACCGTGACGGCCAGGGAGGCCGCGACGGAGGAAGAAGCTTTAACCGTGACGGCCAGGGAAGCCGCGACGGAGGAAGAAGCTTTAACAGAGACGGCCAGGGAAGCCGCGACGGAGGAAGAGGCTTTAACCGTGACGGTCAGGGAGGCCGCGACGGAGGAAGAAGCTTTAACCGTGATAATCAGGGAAGCCGCGACGGTCAGGGAAACCGTGACGGAGGAAGAGGCTTCAACCGTGATAATCAGGGAAGCCGCGACGGAGGAAGGGGCTTTAACCGTGACGGTCAGGGAGGCCGCGACGGAGGAAGAGGCTTTAACCGTGACGGTCAGGGAAGCCGTGACGGAGGCCGCGGAGGCTTTAACCGTGACGGTCAGAGAGGCCGCGGAGGCGACAGAGGCGGCTTAAGCATCCCGAAGCCATCCTTTGACGGACCGGTTGTTCAGAAGCAGCAGAATACAAAGCAGAGCAAGAACAACTATAAGAACGATTACAAGAACGACAAGTACAGCAGGCCTGACCGCGAGGAGGAGCTTCGCACAAAGCCGGGCAGAGGAGGAAAGCCCGGAAAGGGAGCCTTCATCATGCCTCAGAAGAAGGAAGAGCCTAAGAGAGAGGAAGTAAAGACCATTATTCTGCCGGAGGTTATCACCATCAAGGAGCTGGCTGAGAAGATGAAGATGCAGCCGTCCGTGATTGTAAAGAAGCTGTTCCTTCAGGGAACCGTTGTCACCATCAACCAGGAGGTTGATTACGACAAGGCTGAAGAGATCGCCATGGAATTTGACATCCTCTGCGAGAAGGAGGAAAAGGTCGATGTGATCGAGGAGCTCCTCAGAGAGGATGAGGAGGACGAGAAGGATATGGTGGAGCGTCCGCCGGTTGTATGTGTTATGGGACACGTTGACCACGGAAAGACCTCCCTTCTCGATGCCATCCGCCAGACGAATGTGACGGCAAAGGAGGCCGGAGGAATCACCCAGCATATCGGTGCCTATGTGGTTGAGAAGAACGGCCAGAAGATCACCTTCCTGGATACACCGGGACATGAGGCGTTCACAGCTATGCGTATGCGCGGCGCCAAGTCCACAGATATCGCCATTCTTGTGGTAGCTGCAGACGACGGCGTGATGCCCCAGACCATCGAGGCCATCAACCACGCCAAGGCGGCAGGCGTTGAGATCATTGTGGCAGTCAACAAGATTGATAAGCCAAGCGCCAATGTGGAGAAGGTAAAGCAGGAATTAATCGAGTATGAGCTGGTTGCCGAGGACTGGGGCGGAAGCACAGTGTTCGTGCCGGTGTCCGCTCACACCAAGGAGGGAATCGAGGAGCTTCTGGAGATGATCCTCTTAACTGCTGAGGTGAAGGAGCTGAAGGCAAACCCGAACCGCCGTGCAAGAGGCCTTATCATCGAGGCAGAGCTTGACAAGGGCAAAGGACCGGTTGCCACTGTCCTGGTACAGAAGGGAACCCTCCATGTAGGCGATCCCGTTGCCTGCGGTTCCTGCTACGGAAAGGTCCGCGCCATGATGGACGACAAGGGCCGCCGTGTAAAAGAGGCAGGACCGTCCACACCGGTAGAGATTCTGGGATTAAATGACGTCCCCAACGCCGGAGAGGTATTTGTGGCTACAGAGAATGAGAAGGAGGCGAGAAACTTCGCAGAGACCTTCATCTCGGAGGGCAAGAACAAGTTAATTGAAGATACAAAGGCAAAATTATCACTGGATGATCTGTTCTCACAGATCAAGGCCGGAAATGTGAAGGAGCTTCCGATTATCGTGAAGGCAGACGTGCAGGGCTCCGTGGAGGCTGTAAAGCAGAGCCTTACCAAGCTCTCCAACGAGGAGGTTATGGTAAAGGTGATCCACGGCGGCGTAGGCGCAATCAACGAGTCCGACGTAAACCTGGCGGCAGCATCCAACGCGATTATCATCGGTTTCAACGTGCGTCCTGATGCGACAGCCAAGTCCATCGCAGAGCGGGAGAAGGTTGATGTGAGACTGTACCGCGTCATCTACCAGGCAATCGAGGATGTGGAGGCAGCCATGAAGGGTATGCTTGACCCGATCTTCGAGGAGCAGGTAATTGGCCATGCAGTTGTGCGCCAGACCTTCAAGGCCTCCGGCGTGGGAACCATTGCCGGTTCCTATGTGCTGGACGGAAAGTTCCAGAGAGGCTGCAAGGCGAGAATCACCCGCGACGGCGAGCAGATTTTCGACGGCAACCTGGCATCCTTAAAGCGGTTTAAGGATGATGTGAAGGAGGTTGCAGCAGGCTACGAGTGCGGTCTTGTATTTGAGAAATTCAACGATCTCCAGGAAGACGATATGATTGAGGCATATGCGATGGTGGAGGTTCCGCGCTAACAGGCGCGGGATGCCGCCGGACGTGCAGCAGACTGGAAAGCGAGGAAATATGCGAAAAAACAGCATTAAGAATACAAGAATTAACAGTGAGGTTCAGAGAGAGTTAAGCGAGATCATCAGCCGTGAGATCAAGGATCCGAGGATTCACCCCATGACCACCGTGGTGGCTGTGGAGGTGACGCCGGATTTAAAATACTGCAAGGCGTATATCAGCGTTCTCGGAAGTGAGGAAGCCGGTAAGGAGACCATAAAGGGCTTAAAAAGCGCCGAGGGCTTTGTGCGCAGACAGCTTGCATCCAGGATCAATCTGAGGAACACGCCTGAGATTACCTTTGTGCTGGATCAGTCCATCGAATACGGCGTCAATATGACACACCTGATCAATGAGGTGACGAAGGATCTGGATACAGACGAACCGGAAGCAGATGAGGATGAGCTGTAGGGCCGGCAGTGCCGTTTCACACAGACAGCAGTCTCAGGCTGCTTGACAGGATTTGAAGCCTATACACAGAAAGGGCGGCAGGAACGCCGTCCTTTCAGCTTATCAGGAGATGAAAAACTATGAATCAGTTATTAGAACATGCGCTGAGCGCAGCAAAAACAGCTGTTATACTGGGGCATCTGAATCCGGACGGCGACTGTGTCGGCTCAGCTCTGGGGCTTTACAATTATCTGACTGCACAGTATCCCGGGCTGTCCGTTGACATTTATCTGGATCATCCGTCTGCCAAGTTTTCCTATCTGAAGGGATTTGATAAGATTCTCTGCGAGTATGAAGAGGGAAAAAGCTATGATCTGTGTATCACCACAGACAGCAGCGACAGGGAGCGGCTGGGCGTGTTTCTCCCCTACTTTGAGAGCGCCGGGTCAACCATCTGCATCGATCACCATGTAACAAACAGGGGATTTGCAGAAGAAAATATCATCTGCCCGGAAGCCAGCTCTGCCAGCGAGGTGGTTTATACCCTGTTGGATGAAGAGAAGATCGATCTGGCTGCGGCGGAATGCCTCTACACGGGAATTGTCCACGATACAGGCGTATTTAAGTACAGCTGTACTTCGGGAAAGACCATGGAAATTGCGGGAAAGCTGATGGATAAGGGGATCGACTGCACGGAGATCATAGACGGCAGCTTTTACAGAAAAACGTATGTCCAGAACCAGATTTTAGGGCGCGCCCTTCTGGAGAGCATTCTGTTTATGGATGGAAAATGTGTGTTCAGCGCAGTCAAAAGGAAGGAGATGGACTTCTACGGCGTCACAAACAAGGATCTGGATGGGATTATTGACCAGCTCAGGCTGACAGAGGGCGTGGAGGTTGCCATTTTCATGTACGAGACAGGCGTCAGTGAGTTCAAGGTAAGCCTGCGCTCCTGCCGCTATGTGGATGTCAGCAGAATCGCTGCCTACTTCGGCGGAGGCGGTCATGTGCGTGCGGCAGGCTGCACCATGTCAGGCAGCATCCACGATGTGCTGAACAATCTGGCGCCCCATATCGAGCAGCAGATTCTGGCGTGGGAGGCAGAGCACTAATGTACCATGGAGTGATAAATATTTACAAGGAGCAGGGCTACACCTCCCACGACGTGGTGGCAAAGCTCAGGGGAATTTTAAAGCAGAAAAAAATCGGCCACACAGGGACTCTGGACCCGGCGGCGGAGGGAGTTCTCCCGGTCTGCCTGGGACGGGGAACCAGACTGTGCGACATGCTGACGGACCGGAGCAAAACATACCAGACGGTGATGCTTCTGGGCGCTGTCACGGATACCCAGGATACCACAGGAACCATCCTGAATGAAAACCGCGGGATGGCTGAGACGCTGGACGAGGAGAAAATCAGAGACATTGCGGAAGGGTTTGTGGGACCCTACAGCCAGATCCCGCCCATGTATTCTGCCCTCAAGGTAAACGGCAAAAAGCTCTACGAGCTTGCCAGGGAGGGAAAGGAGATTGAGCGAAAGGCGCGCCCGGTGGAAATTTTCAGCCTGACTGTTGACCGGATCGAGCTTCCGAGAGTGACCATGACGGTTCACTGTTCCAAGGGAACCTATATCCGAACCCTCTGCCATGATATAGGGGAAAAACTGGGCTGCGGCGGCTGCATGGAGTACCTTCTGAGAACTCAGGTGGATCGGTTCCTTCTGAAGGACAGCCTGAAGCTCTCTGAAGTTGAGGCTCTTGTAAGGGAAGGCAGGATAGAGGACGCGGTTATCCCGGTGGATCAGATGTTTTCCGGGCTTCCCGAGATTGTCTCTGAGAGCGGGACTCTTGACCGTCTTCTGGCCAACGGAAACTTCTTTGCAGAGAATCAGGCGGGAAGGGGTTCGGCAGTCTCAGGCGCAGAGGACGGCAGTCTCTGCCGCGTCTATGACAGCAGGCGCCGCTTTATCGGCGTTTATGAGTACCGGGCCCGTGAGAAGCGGTGGAAGCCAAAAAAGATTTTTCTGGGAGGAGAATAGACATGGAGTACATCAGAGGAACCAGAGAATTTCAGATCGGGGAGCCGACGGCGGTGACACTGGGAAAATTTGACGGCCTTCACCGGGGCCATAAAAAGCTCCTCGAAGAGCTGTTCAGGTTCCGCGGGAAGGGATACAGGACAGCGGTATTTACCTTTGAGACGGCGCCGGGTACCCTGATTCGCAGAAAACTCCAGACTATGATCACCACCAATGAGGAGCGATGCGAAAATCTGAGGGCGGCAGGCGTGGATTATCTGGTGGAATACCCCTTTAATGACCAGGTGGCATCCATGACTCCGGAGGACTTTGTAAGAAGGGTTCTGGTAGAGCAGATGAATGCGAAGGCTATAGTGGCCGGAACAGATTTTCACTTTGGATGCAGGAGAAGCGGAGATGTGGAATTTTTAAGAGCCCATGCCAGAGAGCTGGGATATGAGCTGGTTGTTGTGGAGAAGGCCATGGACGGCAGCCGGGAGATCAGCAGCACCTATATCAGAGAGGAGCTGGCAGCCGGGCAGATTGAGAAGGCCAATGAGCTTCTGGGCTATACTTACAGCGTGCAGGGACGGGTGGTGCATGGAAAGCACCTCGGCACCGGTATGGGATTTCCAACGGTCAATCTTCTTCCGCCGTCCCAGAAACACCTTCCGGCGTTCGGCGTCTACTACTCGGAGGTGGTGATAGACGGAAAGGTCTACCCGGGAATCACGAATATCGGAAGAAAGCCCACGATCAAGGGGGAGCATCCGGCGGGGGTTGAAACGTATATCTATGACTGGAAAAAGGATATCTACGGGAAGAATATCGAAGTGAAGCTGCTGTCCTTCCTGCGGCCGGAGCGGAAGTTTGAATCAGTGGAGGAGCTGAAGAGACAGGTTCTGAGCGATAAGGAAGAGGGGAGAAGGTGGCATGAGGAGCGGGAGGGGCGGGAACGGGTGTAAGTTTCCGGTTCCAGCGAAGTCACCGGAAACTTACACCCGTTCCCTGGGAGAGAAGTGGCTGAGGGCTTAGACTCGCGTTTCCTGGGAGAGAAGGAGCTGAGAAGCTTATATTTGCGTTTCCTGGGAGAGAAGGGGCCTCTGCAGAGATGTTTTGCGGGTGTACATTCGGATGGGAACAGGGAAGGCGTCTGGCTCTTCGGTCTGTACGGTGCACAGAAACTGCCAGCCATAGCGCTCGTAAAATGAGGTGTGGTCTGTGACGAGATACAGGGTATCAATGCCTTTCTGGAGCATGTCATGGCAGATAAAGGAGAGAAGGAGGCCGGCGATTCCCTGGCATCGGAAGGGTTCCTCCACGTACAGGGCACAGAGGTTTGGCGACAGGTCTTTTCGGCTGTGGAAATCATTCTCTATGATGCCGGCGCCGGCAATGATGCTGTCCTCCTCCGTGATGACGTACCACTGGGGAATGGGGGACGACAGGTTCAGGCTTTCTTCCATGCTTTTGATATATTCCTCGGCCGGAACACCCCATTTCGAGTGAAACCAGCCGGCGGCCTCATGGATCAGCTCAGGGCAGTCGGATATTTTTCTGATTTTGCGGGAATTTTCCGCAGGCTTCTGTATATCCATCAGATGGGCTCCTTTCTGAAAACTGTAAAACTGTATATTTTGGCATCAGCCGGACAAAATAAGGGACGGATGCTGATGCAATAAAGCGGACAGCTATTTTCTCACGGTGGAGAAGAAAACTGCCCGCTTATTTTATTATGTAATAATATTATGTGATAACTGAATCCGGCCAGCTTGGTCAGAGGGGGAGGTTCTCCTCCCGCTCCCTCAGGATTTCTTCTACCTGTTCACAGACCAGGCGGATGTATTCGGAGAGGGGAAGCTCTTCGCAGCCGACTATGGTATGGCTGCACCGGTGGCTTACGGGGATGAAGATTTTGCAGGCCGGGCTTTTGCCCACGGCTGCCGCCATGGTCTCTGTCACCTCGCCGAGGAGGGAGTCTGCGATGACAATGCCGATTGGCCCGATAATCAGATCCGCGTTTCTGCTGTTTACCACAACGGGATTTTCACCGGTAGCCCCCTGGTCGGCTCCGGCCTTTAACATGGCAGCGGTGGCAATGCTGTTTGTCCCGATGGCGGTCAGAGGAAGGGAGGGGAAGCGCTTCTTTAACTGTTCCACAATCCCTCTTCCCATGCGGCCGCCCTGGCCGTCGATAACCAGTACCTTTGGCTGTTTCATGAGTATCCCCCCTTAAAAGCTGTCTGCCGAAAATAATACCCCACTATATCCTTGTCAGTATAGCACAAAATCTGAAAAAATGTAAGACAAAATTCTACATCAAAACGCAAATTTTTTATTTACATCGCCCGCATTTTTTATTATAATGCTGATAATGGTTTACTAGGGCCTGAATCCAGGAGCTGCGGCGGCTAAAGGGAGTTACAGCCGTCCTGCGGCAGCCGGAAAGCCCGGTAGGCAAGAAGAAGTAAACGTAAACTGGTGACAATGAGAGGGAAAAAACATGAGAAGAAATGACATTCACAAAGTAATGATTATTGGCTCCGGTCCAATCATTATCGGACAGGCATGTGAGTTCGACTATTCTGGAACTCAGGCATGTAAAGCTCTTAGAAAGCTCGGCTATGAGATTGTGCTGGTAAACTCCAACCCGGCTACCATCATGACAGATCCGGAAACTGCTGATGTTACCTATATCGAGCCTCTGAATGTAGACCGTCTGACACAGATTATTGAAAAGGAGCGTCCAGACGCGCTGCTCCCGAACCTGGGCGGACAGTCCGGACTGAACCTGTGTTCTGAGCTGGCAGCAGCAGGCGTTCTTGACAAATACAATGTACAGGTAATCGGCGTTCAGGTAGATGCCATCGAGCGCGGCGAGGACAGAGAGGAATTCAAGGAGACCATGGCAAGTCTTGGAATCGAGATGGCCAGAAGCGAGGTTGCCTACTCTGTGGAGGAGGCTCTGGCTATCGCTGACAAGTTAGGCTACCCGGTAGTTCTCCGTCCGGCCTACACCATGGGCGGCGAGGGCGGCGGCCTTGTGTATAACGTGGAGGAATTAAAAACTGTCTGCGCCAGAGGTCTTCAGGCAAGTATGGTCGGCCAGGTTCTGGTTGAGGAGTCTATCCTCGGCTGGGAAGAGCTGGAGCTGGAGGTTGTCCGCGATTCCAAGAACAACATGATTACCGTGTGCTTCATCGAGAACATCGACCCGGTAGGCGTTCACACAGGTGATTCCTTCTGCTCCGCACCGATGCTCACCATCTCTGAGGAAGTTCAGAAGCGCCTGCAGGAGAAGTCCTACAAGATTGTAGAGGCGATTCAGGTTATCGGCGGAACAAACGTACAGTGGGCTCATGATCCGAAGACAGATCGTGACATTGTCATCGAGATCAACCCGAGAACATCCCGTTCCTCCGCTCTTGCATCCAAGGCAACCGGCTTCCCTATCGCTCTCGTATCTGCCATGTTAGCTACAGGCATGACGCTGGATGAGATTCCATGCGGAAAGTACGGAACCCTCGACAAGTACGTTCCGTCCGGCGATTATATTGTCATCAAGTTTGCGCGCTGGGCATTTGAGAAATTCAAAGGCTCACAGGATAAATTAGGTACTCAGATGAAGGCTGTAGGCGAGGTTATGAGTATCGGAAAGACCTACAAGGAGGCCCTTCAGAAGGCGATCCGAAGCCTCGAGAGAGGACGCTACGGCTTAGGCCATGCAGGCTTCCAGAAGAAGACGAAGAAGGAGCTGCTCTCTATGCTCCACACGATTTCCAGCGAGCGCCAGTTCATCATGTATGAGGCTTTAAGGAAGGGAGCCACAGTGGAGGAGCTTCACGATCTGACACAGATCAAGAGCTACTTTATCGCTCAGATGAAGGAGCTTGTGGAGGAGGAGGAGGCAATCCTCAAGTACAAGGGACAGGTTCCTCCGGTTGAGGTGCTTCGCCAGGCCAAGTTAGACGGTTTCGCAGACAAGTATTTAAGCGAGCTTCTGGAGGTTTCCGAGGAGGAGATCAGAAACGCCAGGACAGAGGCCGGAATCGAGGAAGGCTGGGAGGGCGTTCATGTAAGTGGAACAGAGGATTCTGCATACTACTACTCCAGCTACCACATTAAGGATCAGAGCCCCTGCAGCGACAACAAGAAGATCATGATTCTCGGCGGCGGCCCGAACCGTATCGGACAGGGTATCGAGTTCGACTACTGCTGCGTACACGCTGCATTAGCCCTCAAGGAGCTAGGATTTGAGACAATTATCGTAAACTGCAATCCGGAGACTGTTTCCACAGACTACGATACCTCTGACAAGCTGTACTTCGAGCCGCTTACACTGGAGGACGTGTTAAGCATCTACCATAAGGAGAAGCCCCTTGGCGTTATCGCTCAGTTCGGAGGCCAGACACCGCTTAACCTGGCAGCTGATCTGAAGAAGTACGGCGTAAACATCCTGGGAACCACACCGGAGACCATCGACATGGCTGAGGACAGAGATCTGTTCCGCGCTATGATGGATAAGTTAAATATTCCGATGCCGGAGTCAGGAATGGCTGTCAATGTGGGGGAGGCCCTGGAGATTGCCAACAAGATTGGCTATCCGGTAATGGTTCGTCCTTCCTACGTATTAGGCGGCCGGGGAATGGAGGTCGTACACGACGACGAGGCCATGTCATTCTACATGCAGCAGGCTGTAGGCGTGACTCCGGACCGTCCAATCCTGATTGACCGCTTCCTGCACCACGCCACAGAGTGTGAGGCAGACGCCATCAGCGACGGAGAGAATGTGTTCGTTCCGGCCGTTATGGAGCACATCGAACTTGCAGGAATCCACTCCGGTGACTCTGCATGTATCCTTCCGTCCAGAAATCTGACCATGGATCAGGTGGAGACAATCAAGGACTACACAAGCAGGATCGCAAAGGAAATGCACGTAGTGGGACTTATGAATATGCAGTACGCCATCGAGGACGGCGAGGTTTATGTGCTTGAGGCTAACCCGAGAGCGTCCAGAACCGTGCCGCTGGTATCCAAGGTATGCAACATCAAGATGGTGAAGCTGGCAACAGACATCATGACATCCCACCTGACAGGACGTCCGTCTCCGGTGCCGGAGTTAAAGGAGAAGAAGATTCCTCACTACGGCGTGAAGATGCCTGTATTCCCGTTCAAGATGTTCCCTGAGGTTGACCCGGTATTAGGACCGGAGATGCGCTCCACGGGAGAGGTTCTTGGCATGTCACCGAACGTGGGAGAGGCCATCTACAAGGCACAGGAGGCCACACAGACAAGACTTCCAAGTGAGGGTACTGTCCTTTTAAGTGTCAACGATATGGACAAGCCAGAGTTAATCGAGGTTGCCAAGGGATTCTATGAGTGCGGCTTCAAGCTCATGGGAACAGGCAGAACCTACGATATCATGAAGGCAGCAGGCCTTCCGGCAGAGAAGGTGGCCAAGATCGACGAGGGACGTCCGAACGTACTGGACAAGATCACAAACAAGTCTGTAAATATTATCATCAACACTCCTCTCGATAAGAAGGGACTTGGCGATGACAGCTATATCAGAAAGGCAGCCGTAAAGGGCAAGATTCCTTACTTTACCAACATGGCTGCAGCAAAGGCTACCGTTCAGGCTCTGAAGACTATCAAGAAGAACGGACATCTGGGTGTGAAGTCCTTACAGGAGTTCCACAGCGAGATCAAGGAGCAGTAAAATAAGCAGCCGTCTGGGCGGCAAAGACAGACAGAAAACGGGGGCAGCTCTCTGCGAGAAAAGCAGGGAGCTGCCCCCGTTTTCTGTCTGTTAAAATCTCTGTTTTTTACCGGAAGGCAGCTTCTGTCTCCCGGAAGGCAGCGCTTCCCCTGATATGAGCTGTGAAACAGAAGAAAAAAATAAAAAAACGTCTCATCTGAAACTTTTGGAGGGGTAAACTTATCTATATAAATAGAAACAGATAATTACTGATAACATTTGAGGCAGAGGGGTACCCATGAAACAGACGCTGTATGAGCTGCTGGTCAGCTATATTGTAGAAAATCAGAATAAATTTTACCGGGTGGCATACAGCTACGCCAGAAACCAGGAGGATGCTCTGGACATTGTTCAGAATGCGGTCTGCAAGGCTCTCGAGTCCTACAAAAACTTAAGAAATGCCGATGCAGTGAAAACCTGGTTTTACCGGATATTGATAAATGAAAGTCTGGCAGCGATAAAGCAGAGAAAAAAGGAACTCCTGTCAGACGATAATCCTCAGAAAGAGGAGGCCTACTATGAAAAAGGTTATGAACAGCAGGATGACATCAAAGAGGAGCTGGACAGACTGGAAGAAGATATACAGACAATTATCAGGCTGAGGTTTTTTGAGGAGCTGTCATTAAAGGAAATTTCAGAAATTACAGGCCTGAATCTGAACACAGTGAAAACAAAGCTATACCGGGGACTTAAGCTTCTCCGGGAAAATATTCAGGAGGTGAGCTGATGGGAAGATTAGAAAATATGAAGTCAGAATATGACAATATACCGATTCCGAAAGAGCTGAATGCCAGAATTCAGAAGGAAATTGAAAAATCAGAGAAACGTCTGGCTCAGGAGAAGAAGGTTCTGAGGCTCAGGAGAAGAAGCGGGCTCAGAAAAGCAGCCGCTGCTGCAGCCGCCGTCTGCGTCGTATTTACAGCGGCACTTAACACAAGCACAGCTTTCGCTGAGGAGGCGGCACAGCTTCCTGTCATCGGGACACTGGCGAGAGTGCTGACGTTCCGGACTTATGAGTCTGAAAAAGATGGAATTGGAATTTCCGCGGAAGTTCCTACATTAGATATGATTCAGACAGATACGGGAATTAAGGTTGATGAAGTGAACCAGGAGATCTACAATCTTTGCAGACAGTATGCAGACGAGGCTGTATCCCGTGCCGAGGAATACAGAAAGGCGTTCCTGGATACAGGAGGAACGGAGGAAGAGTGGAAAGCTCACAACATACAGATTCAGGTGGGCTATGAGATTAAATCTCAGACAGACCAGTATCTCTCCTTCATCGTAAGAGGAACAGAGAGCTGGACGACCGCCTACAGCGAGGCAAGGTATTACAATATTGATGTCAATACAGGAAAGATGGTAACTCTTGAGGATCTGCTGGGAAGCGATTATATCAGAATCGCAGATGAGAGCATAGGGCAGCAGATAAGCAGCAGACAGGAAGCCGGAGAGGTATTCTGGTCGGCAGAGGAAGGCGGATTCATAGGTATTTCAGAAAATGCGAAATTCTATATCAATGAAAATGGAAATCCTGTAATTGTCTTCGAAAAATATGAGATCGCACCCGGTTCATCCGGTGAGATAGAATTTGAAATTGGAGGATGAAAAAATGAGAAAATCGAAATTTACGGCAGCAGCAGTGATTATGGGGATCGCGGTAACAGGTCTTGCCATTACAGGATGTGCAGGAAAGACAGAGCCTGCTGAGACAATTGCTGCACAGGAGACAGCAAAGATGGAGGAGCTTCAGCCTGCAGAGACAGCAGAGAGCATGGAAGAGACAGAGGGCACAGAGGAGACAGAGGCGAAAACAGAGGCAGCCGAGGAGGAGACAAAGAGCGAAAGTGCTGAGGCAGCTGGAAAGCCCCAGGCAGAAGCCCAGGCTGAGAACGGCAGCGCCGGCGGATATGAGGATAACTTCGCCGTTGACAGCGCAGCAGCAGCCGAGTTTGCAGCTCAGATCAAGGAGGCAGTGGCAGCAAAGGATCTGGACGCTTTAGAAGAGCTTACAGCGTTCCCGGTTTACGTAGGCCTTCCTGATGTGGGAGCAGTGGAAACCAAGGAGGACTTCCTTGCGCTGGGTGCTGACGCAGTGTTTACCGACGAGCTCGTAACCTCTGTGGCAAATGCAGATACAGAGAATATGAAGCCCAGCATGGCAGGATTCTCCATCTCAGACGGCGGCAAGGCAAATATTAACTTTGGCGTTAGAGACGGAGTTCTGGCGGTAAGCGGAATTAACTACTAGGGGATGCAGAAGTATATTTATTTTCTGCGCCTTATTCGAATAATATGATAAAATTTTATACTATTCAAGAAAGACGTTATGATGGCAGCAAGCTTGACTGGTAGCCCCCTATGGAGCTGGCAGAAAACGGGCAGCAAGCGCGGCAGGTAAAAATGAAACAGGCTGTCAGTGGCCGGGAAGGGGGAAACCCAGAGTTTTTTTGAATAATTGCAGAAAAATATAGAAAAAATCAATAAAACCAGGTGTTCTGCAGGAGGTACCGGTAATTGACACGGACTGCGCTGCTGTCTTATAATCAGATAAGCTGGTATAAAATATGCTGTATGACCGTTTCAGGGAGTGAAACAGGCCGGATAAGTCCAGAAATTCTACAAAAACAGGAGGCAAAAGGGATGAAGCAGCTTAACATGAAAGGAAAAGCATGTCCGATGCCGGTAATCGAGACAAAAAAGATTTTAGAGGAAGTTAAAAAGGCGGAAGAGGTAAGAGTTCTTGTGGACAATGAGATTGCAGTCCAGAACCTGACTAAGCTGGCCGGGCATGAGGGGATGAAGGCCGTCAGTGAAAAACACTCTGACAAGGAATTTGAAGTGACCTTTCTCCCGTCAGAAAGCAGAGCGGATGGGCCGAATGTGCCGGCAGAGAATAACCTGGCTGACTGCGCTGACTGCAGCATGCCGGCAGAGCCGGAGAATGGGGTCGCCAGAGGAAGAGTGGTTGTCATCGCTTCCGACCGGATGGGAGAGCCGGAGGAGGAGCTTGGAAGAATTCTTATTAAAGGATTTATCTATGCAGTAAGCCGCCAGGAGCCTCTTCCTGAAACTGTAATTTTTTACAATGGCGGCGCAAGACTGACGGCTGAGGGAAGCGAGTCTGTGGAAGATCTGAAGTATATGGCAGAGCAGGGCGTTGAAATCCTTACCTGCGGAACCTGCCTCAAGCACCTGGGCCTGGAGGACAAGCTCCAGGTTGGCTCTGTCTCCAATATGTATGAGATTGCAGAGAAGATGGCAGGCGCAAGACAGCTTATAAGACCATAGGGCAAAACGGAGAATCTAAATCTGAACATAAGTAAATTGTGGCCTCATCCTAAAAAGAACAGCCTGCCGGTTTGTACGGATAATGGCAAAACACAAAGTCTTGACATCCTCAAATAAATCAGTATAATGTACATATACCCCCAATAGTACAGGAGTGTTGTGATGAAACAATGCATGGATGCTGATAATCTGCATCGCAGATTGAAAAAAATAATCGGACAGGTACAGGCAATCGACAGAATGATCGATGAGGATATTCCCTGTGAAGATATCCTTTCGCAGCTAAATGCCGCAAAATCGGCGCTTCATAAGTGCGGACAGGTGGTGCTTGAAGGACACATTAAACACTGCGTTAAGGACGGAATTGAACATGGGGACGCAGACAAAACGATTGAGGATTTTACCAAGGCTGTTGAGCGTTTTGCGAATATGGGTTGACACTAAAGAGAAAAGCAGTTGAAACAGACTGCTTTTCTTTTTTGAGCTCTTGACAAGCCCATACCCCTTACGGTATTATATACCTATACCCCATAAGGCATAGAACGGAGGACTTCAATGAAAGCGTTTATGGAGAAACTGGAACATTTGCTTGAAATCGGAGGAACGAAGAAAGATATTACCTTCCTTGTTATCTCAGGAATTGCTCTTATTTGCAGTCTGACAGGCATACTTGATTTTCTGCCTTTTGACATCGCTTGGGTGTCAATTGTTTTATGCGGCGTGCCTATTATTTTGGAAGCGATCATTGGTCTTGCTACAGCCTTTGATATCAAAGCGGATGTGCTGGTATCTCTTGCGCTGATTGCTTCTGTCTGCATTGGAGAAGATTTTGCAGCGGGTGAAGTTGCTTTTATCATGCAGATAGGAGCTCTGCTTGAAGATTTAACTGTGGCAAAGGCAAGAGCAGGAATTGAAAAACTGGTAAAGATGACGCCGCAGACAGCACGGATCGTGCGTGGCGGCGCAGAATCTGTTATACCCGCAAGTGAAGTGAAAATCGGAGATATACTCCGTGTTTTTCCGGGTGAAGGAATTGCCGTTGACGGCATTATTACTTCAGGACAAACTTCGATTGATCAGGCGGTTATGACGGGAGAACCTATCCCTGTCGATAAATCGGTTGGAGATGAGGTATCAAGCGGAACAGTAAACCGGTTCGGAGCTTTTGAAATGAGAGCCACAAAGGTTGGCGAGGATAGTTCGATTCAGCGAATGATCAGCCTTGTTCAGTCGGCAGATGCGGGAAAAGCAGAGATTGTCGGTATGGCAGACCGATGGGCAACCTGGATTGTTGTGATCGCCCTGACCGCTGCAGCGCTTACCTGGGCAATAACAGGAGAAATTATCCGTGCTGTAACGATTCTTGTGGTGTTCTGTCCCTGCGCTTTGGTGCTTGCGACGCCTACTGCAATTATGGCAGCGATTGGCAATGCCACAAAGCACAGTTTCCTCGTGCGCGAAGGGGACGCTTTGGAAAGACTGTCAAAGGTTTCGAGAGTAACTTTTGACAAGACAGGAACATTGACATACGGAACGCCGAAGGTAATATCTGTAAGAGCCCTTTCGGAAAGCTATACGGAACAGGATGTTTATGCTCTTGCCGCAGCTGCGGAGCAGTTTTCGGAACACCCGCTCGGTAAAGCAATTGTTAGCTGCTATAAGCAGAATACGAATATGCCTGTCCCCACAGCGGCGGATTTTGAAATGCAGCCTGGACGGGGGGTGCGCGCTGCCGTAGATGGAAAGCGTATTCTTGCGGGCAATTTGGATATGGTGAATGGGAATAAAGATGCCTGTCAGGCAAATCCTGAAATCCAGGATTTTTTGAATAACGGCAGCACAATAATCTACATATCCTCAGATGATATGATAATCGGATATCTTGCACTGTCTGATACCATTCGAGAAAAAACTACTGAAATGATTGATGCTTTGCGGAAATGTGGTGTTCAGCCAGTGCTTTTGACGGGCGATAATGAAAACTCTGCAAATAGTATTGCAAAGCAGTTAGGTATTGGGGAAGTATATGCAGGCTGTCTGCCAGAAGATAAGCTAAAGCTGATCGAAAAATATCAGGAGAGCAGGCAGGCTGTCTGTATGATTGGAGACGGCATTAACGACGCCCCCGCGCTGAAAAAGGCAGCGGTTGGTATTGCAATGGGCGGGATTGGAAGTGATATAGCAGTAGATGCGGCTGATATTGTACTGGTAAATGATGAAGTGAAGGAGCTGCCTCATTTAATATCGCTGTCCAGACGAATGATGTCTACGATAAAACTTAACTTGAGTTTCTCAATGGGACTTAATTTTCTTGCTATCGTGCTTGCTATAACAGGTATTCTGAATCCTGTTGTGGGTGCGCTTGTCCACAATGCAGGTTCCGTACTAGTAATTATAAATTCAGCATTATTGTTAAAATGGAGGAAAAGAAAATAATTGTTTCGGTTATCGGTGTGCTCTAATGAACTCTTTGACTGACGGAACTGGTATTAGCTGTTTCGTCAGGGGAAAATGGAGTAAAGAATCTGTGAAAATCTACGAAATCAGCAACAGAGGCATTAGCTTTATGGACATAATTTCATAAATCGTAATTTCAAGTGCCGGTTTATACTCCTTTGGAACAAAAAGACTGTCAGAATTTCAAATCAGCCATGGTTTGACAATTTTGGCAGTCTTTTTTGACGTGTTTGTGTGAAAATGCATGAATCTTGAGCCAAAAGCGCCGGAAACAGTTGTGTGAAAGTTAAAAAAACATAAAAAAAGTGCTTTATTATTCAGCTGATTTGACGTATAATAGAGCTTGCTAAACAGCGAAAGGACAGGCTGTCCGAAGGCTGAAAACAAAAGGACAACAGGAGTATGGAGATGTATTTGCTAGTTACAAATAACCGTCTGTGTTTTGAAAAATACAGGGATAGAGTCAGGGTAGACTATCTGGAGGATGGATCCTATCTGGATGTGCTCGTGAGAGCCAGAGACTATGTCCAGAAAGGCAGCAGGATAGAGACGCATCCGATGGCTGGAAGCATCAAGCCGAATCAGACGCCGTTCCGCTCTGTACTTTTGTCTGACAGAAAAATGGATGGCGATGAAGTCATTGAAAATGAACTGATGATTGAGGATGCGGTGCTTATGACAAAAAAATTCCTCAGTGATCGTCCGGTGAGAAAATGGGATGAGTCGATTGTAAACGATTTCAGACAGGTCGATTTGGAACTGATCAGCGGGGCCATTGACCGGGTTGTCTGATCGGGCAGGCCGGGTTCCACGGGCCTGTGCTGAAAAAATGAAAATGGCTGAAAGCAGGCTGACAGAGGATTTGTCACTGGTTGACACGATAATTGCCAGGAGATTTGCCATTTGCCAGAGGGAAATTGACAAACAGGAACGCCAAAACTGTCAAAGATGACAAAGAACCCACTGAAAAGACTGCGGGAGAGCTCAGAAAAAAGTTTTGCAGCAAAAATTTTGGAATGGGAAATCCTCGAAAACAGCCGAAAAATGCAGGTAAAAACACAGGGTTTTACTGTAATAAAAAAATGTTTTTACTAGCATTTATGGATTTTTGAAAGTATGGCATGTTACTTGCTATATTTATAAAGCGAAGAGAAATTCTTCTGCCGCAAAAATACAAATTTTAAAGAAAGGGAGGTCAGGCATTCATGAAACTTGAATTAGGGATTATTCCCGTAAAAGACATCCAGTTTGGTCCGGAGTCCAAAGTGGAGAATGGAGTTATCTATGTGAATGCAGATGAGTTAAAGGCTCTTCTTCTTGAGGATGAGAACCTGAAATCTGTAGAGCTTGACATTGCGAGACCAGGTGAGAGTGTCCGCATTATGCCTGTAAAGGATGTTATTGAGCCAAGAGTTAAAGTAAGCGGAGAGGGAGCTATGTTCCCGGGTATGATTTCCAAGGTTGCCACTGTTGGAAGCGGAAGGACAAACGTTCTTCGCGGGTCCGCTGTTGTCACAACAGGAAAGATCGTTGGTTTCCAGGAGGGAATCATCGATATGTGCGGAACTGGCGCAGAGTATACGCCATTCTCCAAGTTAAACAACCTGGTTGTTATCTGTGAGCCGGCTGACGGAATCGAGAAACACGCTCACGAGAAGGCTGTCCGCATGGCAGGATTAAAGGCTGCTGACTATGTTGGAAAGCTGGCTAAGGACATCGAGGCTGAGGAGATTGAGACATATGAGACAGAGGACGTTAAGGAAGGAATCGAGAAGTATCCGAACCTGCCGAGAGTCGCATATGTATTAATGCTTCAGAGCCAGGGACTTATGCACGACACCTATGTATACGGTGTTGACATGAAGCAGTCCCTGCCGACTATCATCAATCCGACAGAGACCATGGACGGCGCTATCTTAAGCGGTAACTGTGTATCTGCATGCGATAAGAATACATCCTACCATCACTTAAACAATCCGGTTATCAAATCCTTATTTGAGCAGCACGGAAAGACTTTAAACTTCGTAGGTGTTATCATCACAAACGAGAACGTATACCTGGCTGACAAGATGCGTTCCTCTGACTGGACATCCAAGCTGTGCAAGTGGTTAGGCGTTGACGGCGCTATCGTTTCCCAGGAGGGATTCGGAAACCCGGATACAGACCTTATCATGAACTGCAAGAAGATCGAGGCTCAGGGCGTTAAGACTGTTATCATCACAGATGAGTATGCAGGACGCGACGGCGCTTCCCAGTCCTTAGCAGATGCAGACGCAGCAGCTGATGCAGTTGTTACAGGCGGAAACGCAAACATGGTTATCACACTGGAGCCGAAGGACAGAGTTATCGGATATCCTGAGGTTGCAGATATTATTGCAGGCGGATTCGACGGAAGCCTTCAGGCTGACGGCTCTATCGTAGCAGAGCTTCAGGTTATCACCGGAGCAACCAACGAGATGGGCTTCAACAAGTTAAGCGCTAGATAGGAGGAAATCATGGGAAAACTGAAATTTGTTCATTATATTAATCAGTTTTTCGCAAATATCGGCGGCGAGGAGAAAGCTGACTACCAGCCAGAGGTAAGAGACGGAGCTGTAGGCCCTGGTCTTGCATTCAATCAGGCATTTGGTGAGGAAGCTGAGATCATCGCTACAGTTATCTGCGGAGACTCTTACTTCAATGAGAACGTAGACGCAGCAACAGAGACTGTTCTCAATATGATCAAGGAGAAAGCACCGGACGGTGTTATCTGCGGTCCTGCATTCAACGCCGGACGTTACGGTGTTGCCTGCGGTACAGTTGCAGCAGCCGTTAAGGAGAAACTTGGACTTCCTGTTGTTACAGGTATGTACAAGGAGAACCCAGGTGCTGATATGTACAAGACAAAAGTATATATCTGCCCGACAAAGAACAGCGCAGCAGGCATGAGAGATGCTGTTAAGAAGATGGCTCCTCTGGCTCTTAAGCTGGTTAAGGGCGAGAAGATTGGTTCTTCCAAGGAAGACGGATATATGCCGAACGGCATCCGCGTAAACTTCTTCGAGGACAAGCCAGGCGCACAGCGTGCCGTTGAGATGCTTGTAAAGAAGTTAAACGGCAAGGAGTATGAGACAGAGTATCCGATGCCGAGCTTCGACCGTGTGGCTCCAGGACCGGCAGTTAAGGATATGGCTCACGCAAAGATCGCTTTAGTAACCTCCGGCGGTATCGTTCCGAAGGGCAACCCGGATCACATCGAGTCCTCCAGTGCTTCCAAGTACGGACAGTACGACATCGAGGGCGTTATGGATCTGACAGAGGAGACATACGAGACAGCACACGGCGGATACGATCCGGTATACGCTAACCAGGATGCAGACCGTGTTCTTCCGGTGGACATCGTTGAGGAGTTCATCAAGGAGGGCAAGATCGGAAGCCTTCACAAATATTTCTATACCACAGTTGGTAATGGAACAGCAGTAGCAAATGCAAGCAAGTTCGCTAAGGAGATCGGACAGAAACTGGTTGATGACCATGTTGACGCGGTTATCCTTACCTCTACCTGAGGTACCTGTACACGTTGCGGTGCAACGATGGTAAAAGGCATTGAGTCCTATGGAATTCCTGTAGTTCATATTGCGACAGTAGTTCCGATTTCTTTAACAGTTGGAGCAAACAGAATTGTTCCGGCCATTGCTATTCCTCATCCACTTGGAAACCCTGCTCTTTCCCACGAGGAAGAGAAAGAGATTAGAAGAAAGATCGTTGGAAAGGCTCTGGAAGCGTTACAGACTCCGGTTGACGGCCAGACGGTTTTTGAATGGAAGTAATCTGAGAGCGGAACGGTACGCTTTCTGATGAAGATAATTTGCAGCTTAGTAAAAGGTGCTGCAAAGGTTGTTTGAGAATTCATCCCGCCCGAGATGTCAAGGGGCTTCGGCTCTGCGGCATCCCGGCGGGGCGAAATAAATTACCGCAAATTTGCGGCAGCTTTAAGCTGCGAAGGGAGAAATTGACATGGGCAAGATTTATGACGTAATCATTTTAGGTGCTGGTCCGGGAGGACTGGCTGCCGGTCTGTACTCTGGAAGATACCGCCTGGACACTCTCGTGATTGAGAAGGCAAAGGACGGCGGACAGATCGCCATTACAGACGAAATTGAAAACTATCCTGGACAGATGGTAGATGGAGAGAGCGGCCCATCCTTAATCGAGCGTATGACAAAGCAGGTTGAGAAGTTCGGCGCAGAGCGCGTGACAGACACTATCAACAAAGTTGAGCTGGAAGGCCCGATTAAGAAGCTTTATGGAACCAACGGCGAATACGAGTGCAAGTGCCTGATCATTGCAACCGGCGCATATCCGCGTCCAATCGGCTGCAAGAGAGAGGGCGAGTTCGTGGGCAAGGGAGTTTCCTTCTGCGCTACTTGTGACGCCAACTTCTTCGAGGACTTTGAGGTATTCGTAGTAGGCGGCGGAGATTCTGCCGTTGAGGAGGCTATGTACCTGACAAAGTTTGCCAGAAAGGTAACCATCATCCACAGAAGAGACGAGCTGCGCGCTGCCAAGTCCATCCAGGAGAAGGCATTCAAGAATCCGAAACTGCACTTCATGTGGGATACAGTTGTTGACGGTCTTGAGGGTGACGGACTTCTGTCTGCCATGACTGTAAAGAACGTGAAGACAGGTGAGATCACAAGAATTGAGGCAGATCCGGATGATGGAATGTTCGGTGTATTCGGATTTATCGGATACATACCGAGAACTGATCTGTTTGAGGGTATGCTTGACATGGAAAACGGCTATATTAAGACCGATGACAACATGCATACCAATATTCCGGGCGTTTTTGCGGCAGGAGATGTCCGGGTTAAGTCATTAAGACAGGTAGTAACAGCAGCTGCTGACGGTGCCATCGCTGCCCAGCAGGCTGAAAAATATATTTCCGAGATGGAATGATCACTGGAATATCTCAGAGAGGGTGAAAGAAAATGGTTGATTTAACTAAGGAAAACTTTGAAGAAGAAGTTTTAAAGGCAGAGGGAACTGTTTTAGTTGATTTCTACGGCGACGGCTGTGTTCCATGCCAGGCTTTAATGCCACATATCCACGCTATGGAGGATGTTTACGGAAAGGACATTAAGTTTACTTCCCTGAACACAACAAAGGCACGCCGTCTGGCTATCGGCCAGAAGGTATTAGGTCTTCCGGTTATCGCTATCTACAAGGGCGGCGAGAAGGTTGCTGAGTGCGTAAAGGATGACGCAACACCAGAGAACGTGGAGGCTATGATCAAGGCTAACCTGTAATTTCAGAAGCCTTTGGGGCAGAGACATCCGGGCAGACCGGAAAGTGTCTGACCAGTGCAGTATGGATAGCGTCTGTGCCAGGGCGCGATGCTGTACAAATACATTGAAAAAACTGCTCTTTTAGAGCAGGACGATCTGGGCAAACTGCCTGGGTTGTGATATAATTAGTCCGCTAGAAACCGCACAGGCGGTGTCTATAAAAAATTTAGAGAAAAGGAGGAATCGGAAATGGCAATTTTAAACGGTAAAAAAGCCATTATCATCGGCGACCGTGACGGAATTCCGGGCCCGGCTATTGAAGAGTGTGTCAAGACAGCCGGAGCTGAGGTTATTTATTCCTCTACGGAGTGCTTCGTCTGAACGTCCGCAGGTGCCATGGATCTGGAAAACCAGAAGAGAGTAAAAGATTTCGCAGAGCAGTATGGTCCGGAGAATGTAGTAGTAATTCTCGGAGCAGCAGAGGGTGAGGCAGCAGGCCTTGCCGCTGAAACTGTAACAGCAGGAGATCCGACTTTCGCAGGTCCTTTGGCAGGAGTCCAGTTGGGACTTACCGTATACCACATCTGTGAGGATGAAATCAAGGCAGAAGTAGATCCTGGTGTTTACGACGACCAGATCAGCATGATGGAGATGGTTATGGATGTCGATGACATTCACAACGAGATGTCTTCTATCCGTGATCAGTATTGTAAATACCTCTAATTGAGTGCGCGCAGGCGCTCTCATAAATTTCCCGGCGGGCTTTGTTCTGCCGGGAAATTCTTAAATACGGGAAAATTTCCCTTGCGTTCTGCAGGTTCTTATGGGCGCAGAAACAGAAGAGAAAAAGTATTAGCTAGTATAAAATGATTATAAACTATCATATATGAGGTGAATGACATGGGCGGATATCCTGTTTTAAAAGGTGCAAGCTATGTGCTTGCAGTCGTTCCGGATATGGTTCTTGAGAATGGAACAACACAGACTACAGAGAAGATTGTGAATCCTGATTCCGAATACTTAAAAGAGCTTCCTAAGCATTTAAGAAGCTATGAGGATGCAGTTTCCTACCTTCCAAACCAGATTTATATTGGAAATGAGAAGCCGGAGGCACTCAGAGGAATCGAGTTCCCATTTTTCAACACAAAGTGGGAGAATGCAAAGAGAGACGGCAAGTACGGCCAGATTATGCCGCAGGACGAGTTCTACGGACTGATGCAGATCTGCGATGTATTTGAGCTTGTATATCTTGAGAAGAACTTTGCCGCTTCCGTTAAGGAGAAATTAGCTGCTCAGGATCTCCTGACAGAGGAGCAGCTTGCTTTATTAGACAGAAACGAGAGCACAGAGGAAGACATCAAGGCTTTAGTAGAGAACGAGCACTCCGAGGGACTTTACGACGGCGGCAAGCTGGTAGGAGCTGTAAAGAGGGCTCACGATGTGGACGTAAACCTGTCTGCTCATACGATGCTCGAGAACATTGTTGCAAAGGCATCCAGCGTTCTGGCTCTGATCGAGTTAGTGAAGAAGGCCGGCGTGAATCCAGAGGATGTAGACTATGTCATCGACTGCTGCGAGGAGGCCTGCGGCGATATGAACCAGAGAGGCGGCGGAAACTTCGCAAAGGCAGCTGCTGAGGTAGCAGGCTTTACAAACGCAACAGGTTCCGACGTGAGAGGCTTCTGTGCAGGACCGGCCCATGCCATTGTCCATGCAGCAGCTCTGGTACAGTGCGGCGCATTCAAGAATGTAGTCGTAACAGCCGGAGGATGTACAGCTAAGCTGGGTATGAACGCTAAGGATCATGTGAAGAAGGGTGTTCCGGTACTGGAGGACTGTGTTGCAGGCTTCTCCGTATTAATCAGCGCAAACGACGGTGTGAACCCGGTTATCCGTACTGATATTGTCGGACGCCACACAATCGGAACAGGCGCTGCTCCTCAGAATGTAATTTCTTCTCTGGTAACAGCTCCTCTTGAGGCTGCCGGGCTGAAGATCCTGGATATTGACAAGTACTCACCTGAGATGCAGAATCCGGATATTACAAAGCCGGCAGGTGCAGGCGATGTTCCGGAGGCAAACTACAAGATGATCGCTGCTTTAGGCGTAAAGAAGGGCGAGCTTCAGAGAACAGAGATCGCATCCTTCGTTAAGGATCACGGTATGGTAGGCTGGGCTCCGACACAGGGACATATTCCGTCCGGCGTTCCGTACATGGGTCCGTTAAGAGACGAGATCCTGGCAGGCGAGACAAAGCGTGCCATGATTATCGGAAAGGGAAGCCTCTTCCTTGGAAGAATGACAAACCTGTTCGACGGTATTTCCTTCGTAGTAGAGACCAATGACGGTTCCGGCGCTGACGAGGGACAGGCTGTCGACGAGAAGCAGATTAAATCCATGATCGGCCAGGCCATGAGAGAATTCGCAAAGGGACTTCTGGAAGAGTAGGAAAATATCTTGGAAAGGACGAAGAGCTATGTCTGAAGCAAAGATTAAGAAAATGATTGCAGAGACCTTTCTGGAAGTTGCGGATGCTCTTGAAACAGGCCGTTATGGCAAGAAGGCAGTCATCGGCTTCGCGTGCGAGGGAAGCGAGCACGGCCAGGAGAACATTGACAGAGCCTTTGAGCTGGCAGTGAGGAAGGGACTCACTCCCTATATGATCGAGGGAGAGGATACTCATAAAAAGATGGAGGAGCTGCTGGAATCCGGCGAGATTGACGCCGCTGTTACCATGCACTATCCATTCCCGGTAGGTGTTTCTACTGTTGGAAAAATTATTACCCCAGGAATGGGAAAGGCCATGTATCTGGCCACAACCACAGGAACTTCTGATACAGACCGCGTCTGCGCCATGGTGAAGAATGCCATCTACGGCATTATTGCAGCTAAGGCAGACGGAATTGAAAATCCGACAGTCGGCATTGCCAATATCGACGGTGCAAGACAGACAGAGAAGTACCTGATCCAGTTAAAGGAGAACGGCTATGATATTCATTTCGCTGACTCTGCCCGTGCAGACGGCGGAATCGTTATGAGAGGAAATGACCTTCTGTCTGCATCTGCAGACGTTATGGTTATGGATTCCCTGACAGGAAACCTGATGACAAAGATCTTCTCCGCTTACACAACAGGCGGAAGCTATGAGTCATTAGGCTTTGGCTACGGCCCAGGTATCGGTCCGGACTTTGACAAGCTCATCATGATCGTGTCCAGAGCATCCGGAGCTCCGGTTATCGCAGGAGCCATGGAGTTTGCCACAAACCTGATCAACCATGACTGGAAGAAGATCGTGAAGGAAGAGTGGAAGAAGGCTGAGAAAGCCGGACTCAGAGCTATCCTTGACGAGATCAAGAAGGCCAACACAAAGAAGGCAGACGCAGACGAGGAAGTGGCCATGCCTCCAAAGGAGATCTGTACAGAGCAGATTCCTGGAATCGAGGTTATGGATCTGGAGGATGCAGTTAAGGTTCTCTGGAAAAACGGAATCTACGCTGAGAGCGGCATGGGCTGCACAGGCCCAATCGTGAGAATGGCTGCCGACAAGAAAGAGAAGGCAGTAGAGCTTCTCACCGCAGCCGGATACATCGGGTAAGGTGTAAGGGAGTGGGGCGGGGAAGAGAACGAGAGTTTTCTGTTCCAGCGAAGTCACATAAAACTCTCGTTCTCTTCCCTTACCACTGCTTACGGGGGAGAAAAAACAGAGGGAAGAAGGGCATGATGGGCAGCTTCTCCCCTCTCACCCGGGAAGAGTGTAAAGTGGATAAAGGTCGGGAAAGGATGCAGTTTTTTTGTGACTTTTCTGGAACAAAAAAACTGCATCCTTTCCCGACCGCCCCATTTACAAAATTCCCTAAAATTCTTGACAGAAAACTGAATATATGATAGTATTTTACATGCTATGCAGAATGAGGAGGCAGATAGGTTGCTGGTGTGCCTCGCGGTCTTCAAAACCGTTGTGGGGATTTAAGAGCTCCCCGGGTGGGTTCGATTCCCACCTCCTCCGTTTCTTTTTCATCTGGTAGTCATAAGGAAGGATAATATTGCTATGGGAGAAAAACAGGTTTTACTGCGTAAAATCCCTAAGATTGATGAGGTGCTGCGAGATGAGCGCCTTATTTTTTTTATGGAGAAAATGCCGCGCAGTGTGATTGTGGAGGCTGTGCGCGAACAGATTGACGCGCTGAGAGCCGGAATTTTAGAAGGAAAAACAGACAGAGTGATGAGCCGGGAGCAGGTGGCTGACGAGGCGCTGAAGCTGATCCGGCTGCGCCAGAAGAGGAATTTAAGACGGGTAATCAATGCCACAGGGATTGTGCTTCACACGAACCTGGGGAGGGCGAATCTGTCTGAGAGAGCCATTGAGGGAGTCTGCGAGGCCGCGGCTCATTATTCTACTCTGGAATACGATTTGAAGAAGGGGGCCAGAGGTTCCCGACACAGCCATGTGGAGGAGATTATCAGGAAGGTGACAGGCGCGGAGGCTGCCATGGTGGTGAACAACAATGCAGCCGCCACCATGCTCTGCCTGTCAGCTCTTGCAAGAGGGAAGGAAGTAATTGTGTCCAGAGGAGAGCTGGTGGAGATCGGCGGCTCCTTCCGCATTCCGGAGATTATGGAGGAGAGCGGTGCAATTTTAAGGGACATCGGGACGACAAATAAGACGAAGGTTTCTGACTACCGGAATGCTTACACGGAGGGCGTCACAGGAGCACTCTTAAAGGTCCACACGAGCAATTACAGGATTATCGGATTTACCCAGGAAACCACAGTTCCCGAGCTGGCGGAGCTTGGAAGAGAGTGGAACATTCCTGTTATCTACGACCTCGGCAGCGGACTCATGAATGACCTTGGGGAGTTTGGCATTGACGAGCCGACGGTACAGGGCGCTCTGAAGGACGGAGCAGATGTGGTGCTGTTCAGCGGCGACAAGCTTTTAGGCGGACCGCAGGGCGGCGTGATCATCGGAAGAAAGGAACTGATTGACCGGATGAAGGCCCATCCCCTTGCCAGAGCATTCCGGGTGGACAAGATGACGCTTTCTGCCATGGAGGCTACTTTCTTCGAGTATCTGGACAGGAGTACGTGCAGGAGAAACGTGCCGATTCTCCGGATGCTTACCATGGGAAGGGAGGAGCTTCTTGAGAGAGCCGGCCGCCTGAAGGCGCTTCTGGAGGAGCAGACAGAGAGCTTTGTCTATGCTGTGGAGGCCTGCGAGGATCAGGTGGGCGGCGGTTCAGCGCCGGGTGTGATGCTTCCTGGCTATGCAGTTTCCATCAAAAGTGATACGATCTCAGAGGCAAGGCTGGAGCGTCTTCTCAGGAAGGCAGAGCTGCCTGTGATTACCCATGTATTCCACGATGCAGTGTATCTGAATGTCCGCACAATCGAGGATGATGAGTTCCAGCGGATTGCAGAGGCCCTCTGCAGAGCAGAGCACAGCAGCGCTGAGATGGAAAAAGAGGAAACGGGAAGGACAGCAGCCCGCCCGGCAGAGACAGAGGCGGACAGGGAGGAATAGCAGGATGCAGAATGTGATTGTTGGAACCGCAGGACATGTGGATCACGGCAAAACCTGTCTGATCAAGGCTCTCAGCGGAATTGACACAGACAGGCTGAAGGAGGAGAAGAAGCGAGGAATCACCATTGAGCTGGGCTTTGCAAACCTTCTGGATACGGACGGTGTCCACATCGGAATTATCGACGTTCCGGGCCATGAGAAGTTTGTCAAAAACATGCTTGCAGGAATCGGAGGCATTGATCTTGTACTTCTCGTAATCGCCCTGGATGAAGGGGTCATGCCCCAGACGGTGGAGCACTTTGAGATCCTGAAAATGCTTCAGATCCGCCAGGGAATCATTGTTCTCACAAAATCTGATACGGTGGACAGCGACTGGGCGGATATGGTTGAGGAGGATGTGAATGAGCTGGTGGAGGGCAGCTTCCTGGAGCAGGCCCCCCGCATCCGAGTGTCATCCTACACCGGGGAGAACATTGAAACGTTAAAGCAGATGATCATTGACATGGCAAAGAAAACCGGAAAGCGCAGGGAGGAGGCCGAGCTGTTCCGCCTTCCCATTGACCGGGTGTTTACCATGGAGGGCTTTGGAACCGTTGTCACAGGTACTCTGATCGAGGGAATGTGTGAAACGGGACAGGAGGTGATGGTCTATCCTCAGGAAAGGCTCTTAAAGATCAGGGGAGTTCAGAGCCATGGCCAGAAGGAGGAAAAGGCTTTTGCAGGGCAGAGGACAGCCATCAATCTGGCAGGCATCAAGAAGGAGGAGCTGAGCCGCGGGGAGGTGCTGGCCTATCCTGGTTCCCTGGTAAACAGTACCATGGTGGATGCGACGCTGAGACTGTTTGGCTCCACACAGAGGAAACTCAAAAACGGCGACCGGGTACATTTAAGCTACGGCTCCGCCCAGGTGATAGGAAAGGTGATCCTGTTGGACGCCGACGTAATCGAGGCGGGGCAGGAGGCCTTTGTTCAGCTTCGCTTCGACGAGCCAATCTGTGTCAAGAGAAATGACAAATTTATTGTCCGCTTCTATTCTCCGGTGGAAACCTTCGGAGGAGGAACCGTGCTGAATCCGGCAGCTGATAAGCACAAGAGGGGCCAGGAGGCGGTGATCGAGTCTCTGCGCCTGAAAAAGACGGGCACAGACATCGAGGTACTGGAACAGATGGTGGACGAGGAGAGCCGCCGATTCCCGGAGCCGAAGGAGCTGGCCGCGTGGATGGATCTGACGGTATCTGAGGCGGAAAAGCTGCTGGATACACTCAGGAATAAAAAGAAGATCCTTCACCTGAACGACGGAAGCTTTGTGGGAAAGGCCTACTGGGAGCGCGTCGCGGAGACTGCAAAGGAGATTCTGGCCCAGTTCCACCGGGAAAATCCCATTGTAGGAGGCATGGATCGGGAAGAGCTTAAGAGCCGTCTGGCGGAGAGACTGCATCTTCAGAGCATGAAGAAAGCGGAGACTCTGATGGCAGAGCTGGAGAAGCGGAAGGTGATTTCCATCCAGGGAAGCATTGTCTCCGTGGCAGGATTTACGGTCAGCTATTCAGACGAGGCGTCGAGACTGGTTACCGATCTGGAAAATATATATAAAAAGGCGGGAATCGAGGTCCCATCCACAGAGGAGCTGGTGAGCGCCTATAAGGATAAAAAGCAGGCCAAGCAGGTGCTGGCAGAGCTTACGAAGCAGGGGGTTCTCGTAAAGGCCGGAACAGGGGTTCTGATGCATAAGGAACACTGGGATCGGGCTCTGGGCGTGCTGAGAGACTACCTGAGCTCCCATCCTGAAATTACTCTGGGAGAATTCAGGGATCTTTTAGGCACCTCAAGAAAATACGCAGTGATGCTGCTGGAGACCTACGATCAGATGAAGATCACGAAGAAGGTGGGGGACGCGAGGATTCCGGGAGGAAAATAGGAACCCTTGGTTTTTTGCCTGGAGCAGCCAGCAGGGAGGCCGCAAAAAGCTATGCATTCCAGGTGAAAAAGAAGGGGACAGGGGAGGTAACCTGTCTGCCCTTCCTTTTCACCTGGTTCATAGAATATACATCCTATAAGGGGGAGATAAGAAATGAATAACAGTAACTTGACAACAAGGCTCGGCCTGGGAGCGATCCTGGGAATTGCGGCAGCGGCGCTGGCGCTTCTGGGGAACCCGGCCAACATGGCGCTCTGTATTGCCTGCTTTATCCGGGATACAGCAGGCTCTATGAAACTGCACTCTGCAGCGATTGTCCAGTATTTCAGACCGGAGATCGTGGGGATTGTGTGCGGAGCGTTTCTGATTTCCATTGCCACGAAGGAGTACCGTTCCACATCTGGCTCCTCACCGATGATCCGTTTCCTGCTGGGCGTGATTATGATGATTGGCTCCCTGGTATTTCTGGGCTGCCCGCTGCGTCTGCTTCTCAGACTTTCAGCCGGAGATCTGAATGCCGTGGTAGCACTTCCAGGCTTTGTGCTGGGAATTTTTACCGGTACTCTTGCCCTTAAGAGAGGATTTTCGCTGGGCAGAGCTTATCCGACCAAGGAATCCAGCGGATTTGTGATCCCGGCACTTCTGGTATTTCTGTTTGTGCTGTCGCTTACAACGACTCTGTTTGTGTCCAGTGAGTCCGGCCCGGGAAGCATGCATGCTCCGGTGGCGGCATCCCTGATCGCAGGACTTGTATTCGGAGCCGTGGCGCAGAAAAGCCGCACCTGCTTTGCAGGAGGTTTTCGCGATGTAATCCTTATGAGAAATTTTGACCTTCTCAGCGTGCTCGGCGGACTGTTTGTTGTAATGCTGGTATTCAACCTGGCCACAGGCGGATTTAAGCTCTCCTTTGCAGGACAGCCGGTAGCTCACTCCCAGCATATCTGGAATTTCCTGGGAATGTATGCAGTGGGATTTGCTGCTGTGCTTGCGGGCGGATGTCCGTTAAGGCAGCTCGTCCTGACAGGACAGGGCTCCTCCGATGCAGCAGTGACCTTTCTGGGACTGTTTGTAGGAGCGGCTTTCTGCCATAACTTTGGTCTGGCGGCTTCGGCGGCGGCAGCGGCTACTGAGACAGCGGAAGCTGTAGCAGGCGGTCCGGCCATGGCTGGAAAGGTGGCGCTGGTGATTGCCATCGTGGTGCTGTTTATGATTGGTTTTTTGCCTTCCAAAGGGAAAAAATAAAAGTGCAGCAGAAAAGTGAAAGATCATGAATGAGAGGTGACAGAGAATGTACGAGGTAGATGCAAGAGGGCTTTCCTGCCCGGAGCCGGTAATGATGACAGCCGATGCCATTAAAAAACATGGAAGTGAAACCATTCGGGTGCTCGTCAGCGAAGTCCATACAAGACAGAATGTGGAGAAATACGCAAAGAGCCAGGGAAAAAATGTTTCTGTCAGAGAAAATGGCGAAGACTTTGAACTGATTATTGAATAAAAAGCAGCAGTTCGGCTTTCGGGATCCCCCGGTGCTTTCGCGCAGAATGCATGAAAGCGCCGGGGGATCCCGTGCCAAACTGCTGAAAACAGAAGTTTATACGTATCGCAAAACGTGTCAGCGGTCCGGATGCCGCCCCAGAGCGGAAGACTGGACCGTTGCAGCATAAATGAAAGAGAGAATATGAGAAAAAAAGAACCGACACTGATTATTACATTCCACACAACAGCCGATGCCATTGCTCTGGAAAAGGCATGCAAGGAGGCCGGAAGGCCGGGGCGCATGATCCCTGTGCCGCGGGAGCTGTCGGCCGGCTGCGGTCTGGCCTGGTGTACAAGCCCGGAACATGCAGAGGAATTTAAAGATTTTCTCCGGAAAAAAGGGCTTGAGTGGGAAGATTTTGCGGAAATTCTGTATTAGAACTGGTAAGAAGTATGATGGCATATTTGTCAAATTTGCCATTTGCAGCTGTCAAACCATAAAACGGTTTTGCAGCAGATTGGAAAGGCGGATACAGTATGATATATTTTGACAATGCGGCTACAACTATGAAGAAGCCCGCCCAGGTAGCAGACGCCGTGTCCAGGGCTCTCATGAATTTTGGAAATTCAGGAAGGGGAGCCAGCGAGGCGTCCATGGACGCCTCGAGAATTATTTTCAGCACAAGGGAAAAAATCGCCCGCCTGTTTCATGCGGGAGAGCCCAGGCAGACGGCGTTTACCTGCAATGCGACAGAGAGCCTCAATACAGCCATCTGCGGGCTGATCGGGCCTCAGGATCATGTGATCACGACAGTCCTGGAGCACAACTCCGTTTTAAGGCCTTTGTTTCATCTGGCAGAGCAGGGCACCGATGTGTCCTTTGTCACCTGCGACAGCCTGGGAAGGCTGAAATATGAAGAATTTGAGGCAAATCTCAAGAAAAACACCAAGGCGGTGATCTGTACCCATGCTTCCAATGTGACAGGAAATGTGGTGGATCTGAAGAGAGTGGGGGAGTTCTGTAAAAAACACGGCCTTCTTTTTATCGCCGACATTTCCCAGACAGCAGGAGCCTATCCGGTGGATATGGAGGTATTTCAGGCGGATGTCCTGTGCTTTACCGGGCATAAGGGTCTGATGGGACCTCAGGGAACGGGAGGCCTCTGTGTCCGGGAGGGAGTGGATATTGCACCTCTCAAGCGGGGAGGCAGCGGAGTCCACAGCTTTCTGAAAGAACACCCTTCCGAGATGCCGGTGAGGCTTGAAGCGGGAACTCTCAACGGCCACGGAATTGCCGGCCTTAATGCAGCCCTGGACTTTATCGATAAGACAGGCGTGGAGAATATCCACAGCCGGGAAAACGCTCTTCTGATGCAGTTTTATGAGGGTGTAAGAGGCATACCCGGTGTCAAAGTCTACGGCGATTTTGAGGACAGTCTGAGCCGTTTCAGGAGGACGGCTGTGGCAGCCATTAACATTGGGGATTACGACTCCTCGAGAGTCAGCGATGAGCTGGAAACGGTCTATGGAATCGCCACGCGGCCGGGAGCCCACTGTGCTCCTCTGATGCACCAGTCTCTGGGAACTGTGGAGCAGGGAATCGTGAGATTCTCCTTCTCCTGGTTTAACACAGAGGAGGAAATTGAAGCAGGAATCAGAGCTGTGAGAGAGATGGCCAAAGAGTAAAAAAGAAAACTGCAAAGAGATGCGGGAGGAATGTGAGAGTTTTGTGACTTTACCGGAACAAAATCCTCACATTCCTCCCGTTTTATGTCTGTTTTCTTACAGGAGAGAGTCATGAAAAGAAAATGGAGCGGGAAGAGAGCAGAAGTTCAATAAAAAAAGAAGCTTTACGGCTTTTGCGATGCTGCCGTAAAGCTTCTTTTTTATTCAATTTTCTTTTTTTTCACTCTGTGCTTTTTGCACAGTCCCTCGTACAATTTTATTTTGCTACCACATGATCTTCTGTCATGGTCTTTGAGTAGTTTGGATCAATTCCATACTTCTTCATGAAGATGTTATGTAAGATAATCTGTAAGAAGTACAGCGCCACAAGTCCGAGCGGAATCATGATAACCGGGGAGATGCGGAAGAAGCCGTACAGTACATACAGAACTGCGATAACTGCGCCAACGGTGCAGGTATAAGGAATCTGCGTACCAACGTGGTCGATGTGGTCTGCGCCTGAGAACAGGGAGGCCATAACGGTGGTATCAGATACCGGTGAGCAGTGGTCGCCGAAGATAGCTCCTGATAATACGGCGCCGCACATACCAACGGAGAAGTGCACATCGTTTGTGATCATGTAGCCCAACTGGATAGCCAGAGGAGTCATGATAGCCATGGTTCCCCAGGAAGTACCGGTTGCGAATGCAACTAACATGGAGCAGAGCAGTACCAGAACAGGAAGAAGTCCTGTCGGGATGTTGCCGCCTACATAGTGAGCAACGAACTCTCCAAGTCCCATACTCTTTGTAACCTCAGCCAGTGACCAGGCCATAACCAGAATAGCTCCTGTAAGGGACATCAGCTTGAAGCCGTCTACGATAGTAGACATGGTCTCGTCGAAGGTCATGATCTTGGAAACAAGGGCGATTACGATACCTGTAACTGCCATTCCGAAGGAGCCCCAGTAGAGAGCCAGCTGAACATCGCAGACATTTAAGATGTCCATAAGTCCGGAACCGGTACGATCCGGGCTGGTCCATCCTGTGTAGATGATACCGAAAATGATGATAGCGAATGTAATAACAATCGGAAGAACGAAGGAGCGGATCATCGGTTTTGTCTGCTTTGCCTCTCCAAGTTCGCTTCCTACATCAAGCATTGGCTTTGCACCTGGACGTGTAAACTGTCCAGTCTCCAGACAACGGGCCTCAGCCTTTAACATTGGACCGTAGTCGCGTCCTGTGTACATCAGCATTCCCACGAAAAGCAGGGTGAAGATAGAGTACATATTGAACGGAAGAGTCTGGAAATAAGCGCCTACAGGAGTAAGACCTGTGATTCCTGCTGCGTCAAGTCCCTGGCCAATCATACCGATCTGGTAAGCGATCCAGTCGGAAATGAAGAATGCAGCTGCCGGAGCGGCTGTAGCGTCGAGAACGTAGGAGAATTTCTCAGATGAGATACGGTACTCTTTACAGATATCGCGGAATACGTTTCCGTCGATAGCAGCTGCCAGACAGTCGTTAACGGAGCAGCACATACCGAGTCCCCAGGTTCCCAGGCAGACAGAGCGGCGCTTTTTGAAACGCTTCTTGGCAGCAGCTGCCAGAGCGAAGCTTCCGCCCAGCTTCCAGATGAAAGAGATGCCGACGCCCATGAACAGGGTGAACAGGAGCAGGACAATATTCCCGGACATATTCACTGCAATCTGATCCAGAGCGTAAGCACAGGCTGCAAACGGGTTCCAATTAGAAATAATCAGACATCCGGCAAACAAACCTGCAAACATAGAGATAAGTACCTGTTTCGTCGCGAAGCAAAGCGCAATCGCAATCACAGGCGGTACGAGGGCTAAAATGCCATAACCAGTTTCCATAGAGTTTCCTCCTCTTTTATGGAATTGTTGTCTAACTAAAAAGCAAGAAAGATGCCAAGAAAATAAAATGTGCGAAAAAGATATAAAAAATACATTATAGTTTGATAAAAAAACGCTGAAAAAAGGGCTTTTTGTCGTCAGTTAAAATTTTGTAAAAGGAGTGAAATAGGTTTTTTGATAAGGCCGGAAGATGCAAAAAAACAGAAAGTATGAAGATAAATTGACAGCTGAATCTGTCATAAAAGGTGTCAATGGAATGTCAAATTTGACAAATATCTTAAAAAACAATTAAAATTTCTGGCTGGAAAGGCAGAGATTTTCTGCCCGGCTTCCAGCCAGTCTTTCCTAAACATATAGCAAATCGATAATTAAGTTAAAGCTGCATCTGATTCAGCTTGCGGTAAAGAGTTCTCAGGCTGATTCCGAGGGCAGCTGCAATTCGTTTCTTGCCCTCAAGTGTATGGCCGTAGGTTGCCAGAAGCTCCTGAATCTGCTTTTCCTGGGAATCGGGAAGATGAGCGGAGCGGGGTTCCTGCTTTTCACTGAATTCCAGATTCAGCCTCGAAATCAGATGTTCCGGCAGATCGGAAGGATTCAGTGTGTCCCCGTCGCAGAGGTTGGCCGCATACTCAATAACGTTCTGAAGCTCTCGGATATTTCCGGGCCAGGGATAATTGAGGAACAGCTTCTCTGCCTCAGACGAGATTTTTCTGAGGGGAGTGCTCATGCGGCTGTGCAGCAGCTCCAGATAATTTTTGCTGATGGGTATAATGTCATCTTTCCGCTCCCGGAGAGGGGGCAGCTTAATATTAATTACGCTGATACGGTAGAAGAGATCCTCACGAAATTTACCCTCTTTGATCATATCAGCAAGATCACGGTTGGTAGCTGCCACAATTCTAATGTCCAAATGGATTTTTTTGGTGGAGCCTACCCTCTCCAGCTCATATTCCTGCAGGACGCGCAGCAGCTTTGGCTGGACAGAGAGGGGCATTTCCCCCAGCTCATCGAGAAACAGGGTTCCGCCCTGAGCCAGCTCAATTTTTCCCATTTTTCCGCCCTTTTTTGCTCCCGTAAAGGAGCCTTCCTCGTAGCCGAACAGTTCGCTTTCGAAGAGGTTTTCAGGGATACTGGAACAGTTGATAGCTACAAAGGGATATTTTGCCCGGCGGCTCTGCTCATGGATGGACCGGGCTACCAGCTCTTTTCCCGTTCCAGTCTCCCCGGTAATCAGGATGGGGGTGGGGCTGTCAGCCACACGCTTGATCATCTTTTGTATATGAGAGAATTCCTTGCTGGAACCGATGAGCTTCTGAAAAGAGCCGGATTCTGCCTGGCTTTCATAAAACTCGTTTGAAATTCTCACAAGGATCGAGTGGATGTGATCTCCGGAGTAGATGGAGCGGGTCGTCACCTTGGCGGTATTCTCGCCGATAGATACTTTCTTTTCGTACAGATCATTGCCGGAGGTGATTTTTCTGGCAGTGTCCTCGGAAAAGATCTGGCGCAGGCTGGTGGCTGACACATTGCAGAACTTGAGAATTTTTGCCGCCAGGCTGTTGTAGCGCAGGACGACGCCGTTGGGATCTGTTAAGAGCAGCGGCTGTTCGTACAGCGCCATCAGATTCTCAATGAGGTTTATCGTGTCTGCAGCGGATCCGTCGTCTGAGAGCTGCTGAAGGTATTCGCCGATCAGGCTCGAGAGCTTTGTAATGGCATTCAGGTAGATATCCGTATTCTCGGAAACGCGCTTTTGTCCTTCTTTTGTAAAGGCGGTAAAGGAGATAACCCCGGCCACCTCTGTTCCGCTGTGGATGCAGCAGAGGATTTCCATGGTAGCGGGGCAGTGCTCGTTAAAACGGCATCCGATGCAGGCAGGCATTTTGCCAGGCTCTGTGACAAGGACATTGCCATTGACAATGACATCCTGGATGAACGCGTAGTGGACTGCATTGCCCTTTTTCTTCAGATAGGTGGGAGTGCAGAAAAACAGGTTGCTCTCATTGTCAAAAACGGCGGCTTCCACGCGGAAGGCCTCAGCGGCTGCTGAAACAAAGTGCTCGACAGCAGAGCGCATATCTTCTAACTGAGTCATAATTGTTCCCCCTATGATTGATCGTATTTTATAATATAATAGGATGTACAGTTTGACAGCTAGATTATAACACACAGGAAAAATGATGACAATATCTTGAAAAAAGATGACAAACTATTGACATTTGCCATCAAAACCTGGAAAATATGACAAATCAGGTGACATTAAAATGGCAAAAAGCCTTTGCAGACAGCCATCACAAAAGAAAATAAAAAAACAAAAAGCGGCATTTTATTCAGGAAAAAGGCCGTTTTTACTAATAAAGAGGGAATAAAATACAGATAAATGAAAAAGTTCTGCTTTTTTTGGCATGAGCCTTGCTTTAATAAATGGGTGAAAAAAGGATACGGCTTTTAAAAGCAAAACAGAAGAGAAAGAAAAGGCTGAAAGAGCAAAAGCGGCTTCTGTTTTAACCGGTAACCTGTACGCATTAATAATGAACATATATAAAGGAGGATGACATTTATGATCACAAAGAAAGATCCATTAAACCTGACTGGCAAGGTAGCAGTTGTTACGGGCGGAAGCTCAGGAATCGGACTGGGAGTTGTTGAGATTCTCTCCGCTTACGGCGCAAAGGTAGCTATGGTAGATATCAGCCCGAAGGGTGAGGAGAAAGCTGAGGAGCTTCGCCAGGCAGGCAGAGATGTGACATTCTTCAAATGTGATGTTACAAACGAGGAGCAGGTAAAGGCAACGATTGACGGCGTTGTAGCAAAATATGGAAGAATTGATATCCTTCACAACAATGCAGGCGTTACAGTAAGAAAGACTATCGCAGACCTGACAGAGAAGGAGTGGGATTTCGTTCTGGATGTAGGCTTAAAGGGACTGTTCCTGTTCTCCAAGTACACAATCCCGGTAATGGCAGCAAACGGCGGCGGAAGCATCATCAACACAGGTTCCGGCTGGGGCTTAAAGGGAGGCGACCTGGCAGCTGCTTACTGCGCAGTTAAGGGCGGTATTGTAAACGTAACAAGAGCTATGGCTATTGACCACGGTCATCAGAACATCCGTGTCAACAGCGTAAACCCAGGCGACACAGATACAGCAATGCTCCGCGATGAAGGAAAGCAGACAGGCGTTGTCAAAGAGGGCGGCGAGCAGATGGATGCTTATCTGGCAGACTGCGGAACTGGCAGACCTCTTGCAAGAATCGGTATGCCGGAGGATATCGCAAATGCAGTTCTCTTCCTGGCAAGCGACTTATCAAGCTGGATCACAGGTGCAGCACTGGTAGTAGACGGCGGCGGAATCGCATAATCAGCCGTTCTGGAAGCTGCTCTCAGGCAGCACAGACTGCATGAAGGAAGAAATGAAGGGAAATGGGGCAGAACGCCTCATTTCCCCGGAATATAAAACCCGAAATTAAAGGAGGAATTATAAAAATGAAAGGATATGCAAGCCATCCTTACATACCGAACTCAGTTCCTGAGATTCAGGAGGAGATGCTCCACGAGATCGGAATGAACTCTCTGGAGGAGCTTCACAAGAACGTTCCAGAGATTTTAAAATTAAAAGAGAATATGAACCTGCCGAAGGCATTTGGTTCTGAGTATGAGCTGAGAAGACACGTGGAGAAAGTTCTCTCCAAGGATACAGACTGCCACAAGAACTTAAACTTCTTAGGCGCAGGCTGCTGGCAGCATTACGTTCCGGCTATCTGCGACGAGATCAACGGAAAGGGCGAGTTCTTAACAGCATACGGCGGCGAGCCATACAACGATGAGGGACGTTTCCAGTCTCTGTTCGAGTATGCCAGCATGGTTGCTGAGTTAGTAGATATGGACGTTGTAAACGTACCTACTATGGACTGGGCACAGGCTGCCGCTACAACAGTAAGAATGGCACAGAGAATCACAAACCGCTCTGTTGTTCTGGTTCCTGAGATTATCGATCCTCAGAAGCTGGCCGTTATGAAGAACTACGCAGAGAGCGTAATCAAGTTCGAGAAGGTAAAGGCAACCGCTCAGGGAACCATTGATTTAGATGACTTAAAGGCAAAATTAAACGACGATGTAATCGGTATGTATTTCGAGAACCCGAACTACTTAGGCGTGATTGAACCAAACGGACAGGCTATCTCCGATGCAGTACATGCAGCAGGCGGATTAAGCCTTGTAGGTATTGATCCGATTTCCTTAGGCGTTCTGGCTACACCTCCGACATACGGTGCAGATATTGTCTGCGGTGACTTACAGCCACTGGGCATTCATATGTTCTACGGCGGCGGCCAGTCCGGATTTATGGCTACAACAGATGATGAGAAGTTCGTTATGGAGTTCCCGTCCAGACTGTTTGGTATCGCTCCGACTTCCGAGCCAGGCGAGTACGGCTTCGGTGATGTTGCCTACGACAGAACTTCTTTCGGACACCACAGAGAGCATGGTAAAGAGTACGTTGGTACACAGTCTGCACTTTGGGGAATCACAGCAGGCGTTTACCTGGCTACTATGGGACCTCAGGGTATGGCAGAGGTTGACGAGTTAATCATGGCAAATGCACAGTACGCTGCAAAGAAGCTCTCCGAGATTCCTGGAATCAAGGTAAATCCATTCGGAAGCGTATTCTTCAAAGAGTTTGTCATTGACTTTACAGAGACAGGAAAGACTGTTGAGGAGATCAACAAGGCTCTCCTTGCAAAGGGCATCTTCGGAGGAAAAGACTTATCCAAGGAGTTCCCGAATCTGGGACAGTCTGCTCTGTACTGCGTGACAGAGGTTCATATGAAGGAAGATCTGGATACACTGGCAGCAGCAATCGCTGAGGTTATCAAATAGGCTGCGCGGAAAGGAATGATATTGTGAAAAGAATAGATAGATCATCAAAGGTCAGAACAAAATTTCACCAGGCAAAATGGGATGAGCCGATCATTTACGAGTTAAGCACCCCAGGTGAGAGAGGTATTTTAGTAGGTGCTCCTGAGGAAGAGGTTGCCAAGGAAGTAAAAGGTACAGCAGCTATTCCGGAGGGCATGAAGAGAAGCACAAAGTTAAACCTGCCGGAAATGTCCCAGAGCCGTGTTCTTCGCCACTATGCAAGACTGGCACAGCAGACATTAGGCGCTGATGTGAACATCGAGATCGGCCAGGGAACCTGTACAGTTAAGTACAGCCCGAAGGTAAACGAGCAGTTATCTGCCCTGATCCGCGACTACCATCCATTACAGGATCCGTCCACTGTACAGGGTATGCTGGAGATTTTCTACAATACAGATAAGTATATGTGCGAGATTTCCGGAATGGATCACTTCTCCTTCCAGCCAAGCGGCGGTTCCCAGGGTATCATGACCATGGCTTCTGTTATCCGCGCTTACTTCAAGGACAAGGGAGAGGACAGAAACGAGATCATCACAACCATTTACTCCCATCCGTCTGATGCGGCAGCTCCTGCAGTAGCTGGATTTAAGATTATCTACTTACAGCCAGACCCAGTGACAGGACTTCCGACCTTAGAGCAGTTAAAGGCAGCATGCTCTGAGAAGACAGCAGGCTACATTGTAGCAAACCCAGAGGATACAGGCGTTTACAACGGCCATGTAAAAGAGTTCGTTGACTACGTTCACTCCATCGGCGGTCTCTGCGCTTACGATCAGGCAAATGCAAACGGCCTCTTAGGAGTTACAAGAGCAAGAGATGCCGGATTCGATATGTGCTTCTTCAACCTGCACAAGACATTCTCCACACCTCACGGATGCGGCGGCCCAGCCTGCGGCGCTACAGGTGTTCAGAAGGATCTGGTTAAATTCCTTCCGGCTCCGATCATCGACTACGACGGAGAGAAGTACTTCTTAAACTATGACATCTGCGCAAATCCAAATGCAGTTGGAAAGGTCAGAGAGTGGTACGGCGTTGCTGAGGTTGTATTAAAGGCATACTGCTGGATCAGAAGCATGGGTCCGGACGGATTATACCAGGTTGCAAAGACCTCTGTATTAAACAACAACTACCTGTTCAAGAAACTGATGGAGCTTCCGGAAGTTTCCGCATACTACCAGGACGGCAACAACCAGAGAGTAGAGCAGGCAAGATACTCCTTAGAGAATCTGGAGAAGGAAACAGGAATCGGAACACTGGATGTTCAGAGAAGAATGATGGATTTCGGTATGCATTACTGGACTTCCCACCATCCATTCTATCTGCCTGAGCCGATGACCTTAGAGCCGACAGAGACACCATCCAAGAAGGATATCGACGAGTACATCGAGACTCTGAAATACGTATTCAAGGAGGCTCACGAGAATCCGGAGATCATCAAGACCGCTCCTCACAGAAGCGTAACACATCAGGTAGACGAGTCCGGCATGGATGATCCGGCAAGATGGGCAACCACCTGGAAAGTATACCAGAGAAAATACAACGAAGACTAATTTTGTGCGGAACGCAGAAGGTTAGCCGCTGCCCGAACGGAGCGAAGTTTGGGTTTCCCTAAGTAAAGATAAGTGTTTTTTCTAAAAGAAGAGCTGCTGCCGCACCTCTCCGAAGCGTATGCAGGAGAAGTCACAGCAGCCTTCTTTTTCTCTGTCTGTTTCAGGAACTGGAAGTTTGAGGATCAATATCTCTGAAATTAGAAATCAATCTGTGGGGAAAAATTTACTTTTCCGCATTAGCAGAACAGGGGGAATTATGATATAATTTTTTGTGACTTTACCGGAATAAAAAATTATATCATAATTCCTCCGTCACCCCTGCACAGTTATAGAAAAAGGAGTAAATACAACCATGAAAAAATTAGGCCTAATTATTAACCCGGTGGCCGGAATGGGAGGCAGTGTGGGCCTCAAGGGCACCGATCATATGGTGGAAGAAGCGCTCAGGCGCGGTGCCAAGCCCAGGGCCAATGAGAGGGTGCGCATTGCCCTCGCGGAGCTTCTGGAACTGAAGGATGAAATAGAAATTCTCACCTACCCCGGCGATATGGGGGCGGAGGCAGCAGAGGAGCTGGGATTTAAGACCGCTGTTCTGATGCCTGAGGGGGGAAAGGATCTGAATGCCCTTCTCGACAGCTCACGGGCTGATACTCTCTCCCTGGCAAGGCGTCTGAAAGAGGAGGGAGTGGATCTCCTGCTGTTTGCAGGCGGAGACGGAACGGCCCGCGATATCTACGAGGGAGTGGGAACGGAGCTTCCTGCTCTGGGGATCCCGGCAGGAGTAAAAATTCACTCTCCTGTTTATGCCAAAAATCCTCAGAGCGCCGGAAGTCTTGCAAAGCTGTGGCTGTCAGGAAAGGTGACAAAGACGGCGGAGCAGGAGGTACTGGATATTGACGAGGATCTCTACCGCCAGGAAATTATCAACACAAGGCTGTACGGCTACCTTTCCGTCCCCTTGGAGCACGTATTTACCCAGAACAGAAAGGCGCCGACTCCTCTCTCGGAGACAGCTGCCATCGAGTCCATCGCCCATGAGATTGTGGAGCATATGGACCCAGACACCTACTACCTGATCGGAGCAGGAACCACCACCAGGGGAATCATGCAGATGCTGGGGCTGAAAAATACGCTGATCGGCGTTGATCTGATAAAGAACCGGGAGCTGGTGGCAAATGATCTCTACGGGGATAAAATCCTTGACTATATCAGAGGCAAGAAGACAAAGCTGGTTGTGACAGTGACGGGAGGGCAGGGCTTCCTCTTTGGTCGTGGAAACCAGCAGATTACGCCGGAGGTGATCCGGGAGATTGGCAGGGAGAATATTATAATTATCGCTACCAAGGCAAAGATCGCGGAATTTCATCATCAGCCGTTCCTGGTGGACACACCGGATCAGAAGCTGAACCAGGAGCTGTGCGGCTATTACCGCGTGGTGACGGCATATGGGGAATTCACTATGTGCAGAGTAAGTGAAAATTAGAGACTGCCATTGCGGCAGAGTGCCGGCTTTAATTAATGAAGGAATGTTTCATAATGAAGAAATATTTCATAATGAAGAAATATTTTGCAATGAGAAATATTTCATAAAAACAAAATAACTTTGAGGTGAAGGATGGCTGCTGCGGGCAGCCGTCCTTTTATCTTACAGACACCGGGGGATTACGGAGATTTTTACTCGTGCTGTTCTGTGTTACAGAAGATCATGCCGTGTCATTTTGACGCTTTTTTTGCAATGCTTTGACACTGCACCTGAAATCTCCTTCATCAGAAAGGCTCCCGCTATAATTGCAGCCAGGTAAGCAATATTTCCTGCAGAAATACCAAAGCGCTCGGCAATCTGGTGGAAAACAATCTGTGTATTTGGATAAAATGGGGATATGTAAAACATGTCCGCATCCTGCCAGGGCGGCAGGGCAACCTGCCGTGACAGGACATTGATTCCCGCAGCAATGGCACAGCAGGAGAGAAAGAGGGCGGTGGTTTTCAGGAATACATCATTTCCAGACGAGGTACGGCCGGAAAACAGGATGAAAAAGCCGATGAATACGAGAATTCCATGCCAGAAAAAGCCGTGCAGGGTCAGCGTCCAGTAGGGATGCATCAGCCCGCTGGGCTCTGCAAAAACCAGCAGGGCGCCTAAAAGATTGTACTGGTACATGAAGGTGAAGAGCAGAGCCCTCTTTCTGGCGGTGAGAAAGGGGAGGAGCAGGCAGAGGTACATGGGAAGGCTGCACAGCTGAAAGGGGAAGTACCACCAGTTGTAGTGGCCGTTATTTTCAATATAGTAGATAAAGAGCTGTTTATACAGTTCGCAGCAGAAGAGAAGTATTCCCAGTCCGGTCAGAAGCCGTATGGCCTGCGGTTCACCCAGATGGCGCAGTTTCCAGGCCAGGAGGAGGGCCAGGGAAATCAGAATAAAACTGAGAGCCAGGTGAAAAACAGAGCCGGGAGCAGGGGGCTCCATCGGCCAGGCGGTAGGCTCTAAAATATAGTTTAAGAGCAGGTATTTCATAAAATAACCTCTTTTCGTATGGTAATCGTTCGTTTCGGCAGATTCAGTATAGTCCTTTCCAGGGAAAAAGACAAGCAGCTGTGAGGGTGCGGCTTCTGTAAATGATAAAATATTCATGAAACGTGTATAAACCAGTATTTTAGATGTTTTGAATGAATAAATAAACAACTACAAGTTTTATTTATACAAAAAAACAGTTGACTATTTACAGAAAATCCGTATAATAATGATATATCAGAGAAATACAGGGAATACATAAATATTCAAAAGAATAAGAGAAATGGATTCTCTGTACTGCCAACGGAAAAGGACAGCAAGGTTTTGACTTTCAGCCCAGGGTCAAAGAGATCCATGGGCATATAAATGGAAACTGTAAACGAAAACGAAAATGAAAAGAAGGTAAATGGAGGAGTCTATTATGAAAAAGAAATTTTTAGCATTATCTATGGCAGCAGTTATGGCAGCAGCTCTGGCAGGCTGCTCATCAGGAGGCAGCACAGCAGACACCACAGCTGCGGCAGCTGAGGAGACGACAGCAGCAGGCTCTGAGGCAGCTGCAGAAGGATCGGCGGCCGAAGATGCTGAGGCAGCGGAGGAGACTGCAGGCGGCACATTAATTATGGGAACAAATGCAACCTTCCCGCCATATGAGTACTATGACGGCGATGCGATTGTGGGAATTGATGTAGAGATTGCGGAGGCAATCGGAGAAAAGCTGGGAATGGATGTACAGGTTGAGGATATGGAGTTTGACGCTCTGATTCCTGCCCTGGTCAGCGATAAGGTAGACTTTGTTGCAGCAGGAATGACTGTGACACCGGACAGAGAGGCATCTGTAAACTTTACAGACACATACGCGACAGCGGCTCAGGTGATTATTGTCAAAGAGGGAAGCGACATTGCCTCCGTTGATGATCTGGCCGGCAAGGTAGTGGGCGTTCAGCTGGGAACGACAGGCGATCTTCTCGTGAGCGAGATTGAGGGCACAACAGTTGAGCGTTACAATAAGGGATTTGAGGCAGTTCAGTCTGTGACTCAGGGAAAGATTGACGCAGTGGTAATTGACAACGCTCCTGCCAAGAACTTTGTTGCGCAGGGTGACGGGCTGGTAATTCTCGAAGAGGCATTATCTTCTGAAGACTATGCTATGGCAGTGAACAAGGATAACACAGAGCTTTTGGAGCAGATCAACGGAGCCATTGCAGAGCTGAAAGAAGAGGGAACTCTTGACGCCATTGTTGACAAATATATCCCGGCAGAGTAAACTTAATGGAAACAGAAAATCGACGGCTGCACCTGTGACTGAATAGGTGCAGCTTTCCTGTGGTAAAAGGACAGGAACGCGGATCAAAAAAGTGAGAGAGAACAGGGAATATGTGGAATCAGTTTGTGGATACGTTTACCAGAAATTTTATTAATGGGGACAACTGGCATTACATTGCAGACGGCCTTGTGACAACCATCCAGATTACTTTTTTTGCAGTGTTGGTGGGTATTGTAATCGGCTTTATTGTGGGAATCATCCGGTCGACTTACGATAAGACGCACCGCTTGAAAATTCTGAATTTCATCTGCAATGTCTATCTGACTGTCATAAGAGGAACACCAGTGCTGGTGCAGCTTTTGATTATTTACTATGTAATTTTTGCCAGCGTCAGAATCGACAAGGTGCTGGTGGCAGTTCTGGCCTTCGGAATTAACTCAGGCGCCTATGTGGCGGAGATCTTCCGAAGCGGAATCATGTCCATTGACAATGGACAGTTTGAGGCGGGAAGAAGCCTTGGCTTTAACTACCCGCAGACTATGTGGTATATTATCATGCCGCAGGCGTTTAAAAATGTGCTTCCGGCTCTCTGCAACGAGTTTATCGCCCTTCTGAAGGAGACCTCCATTGCCGGATACATCGGGCTTCAGGATCTGACCAAGGGCGGAGACATTATCAGAAGCCGTACCTACAGTGCATTTATGCCGTTGATTGCAGTGGCATTGATTTATCTTGCGATTGTGCTTATCTTCACGCAGCTTATCAAGATTCTGGAAAGGAGGCTTAGACAGAGTGAGCACTAACAGAATGGAAGAGCCTTTAATCCAGGTGAAGCATCTGGGAAAGAGCTTTGGATCCCTTCAGGTTCTGAAGGATGTGACAGTTGATATTTATAAAGGAGATGTTGTCTGTGTCATTGGAGCCTCCGGTTCAGGAAAAAGTACCTTTCTGAGGTGTCTGAACCTTCTGGAGGAGCCGACAGAAGGACAGATTCTGTTTGAGGGAACGGATATCACGGACAAAAGGACAGATATCAATAAGCACCGGCAGAAAATGGGAATGGTGTTCCAGCAGTTTAACCTGTTTCCGCATATGACGATTCTGGAGAATCTGACACTGGCGCCCATTAAGCTCCAGGGCAAGAAAAAGGAAGAGATTGAGCCGGAGGCCATGAAGCTTCTGGAGAGGGTAGGACTTGCCGACAGGGCAAACGCGTATCCGAGCCAGCTCTCGGGAGGCCAGAAACAGCGAATCGCCATTGTCCGCGCTCTGTGCATGAAGCCGGATGTGATGCTGTTCGATGAGCCCACCTCAGCTCTCGACCCCGAGATGGTAGGAGAGGTGCTGAATGTTATGCGGGATCTGGCAGAGGCGAAAATGACCATGGTGGTAGTTACCCATGAGATGGGCTTTGCCAGAGAGGTGGCCACCCGCGTAATGTTCATGGACGGAGGAAATTTTGTGGAGGAGAATGAGCCGAAAGAATTTTTCTCAAATCCAAAGAATGAAAGACTGAAAGCCTTCCTGAGCAAGGTTCTCTGACAGAGGGAGAGCAGGGGAGGACATATAAAAAGGGGCAGCTTGGCTGCCCTTTTTTCGTATTGTAGGAAATTCTTCCGAATTTCCTATAATACGAAAAGCCCTGCCGGGCGGGATGCGCACGCCGCGCAGAGGAAAAAGGCTGTTTAAAGCAGCCGCGCGGCGGCGCGAAAAAGCAGGCAAGCCCCTCATGATTGAGGGAGTGGAGAGCTGAGGCGGGCCTGCCTGCTTTTTCATGGAAATTCCGTCAGATTTTTTGCTGCTACCAGGTAATGATTCTGTCCAGAAGCTCCTTTTGCTCCACGCTTGAGCGGGTCAGGTAGATTCTGGTGGTTTCAATGCTGTCATGGCCCATCAGGTCTGCCAGAAGAGAAATATCATTGAATTTCTTCAGAAAATTTTTGGCAAAGCGGTGGCGGAAGGAATGGGGATAGACGGTGCCGGGATCGATCCGGTACCGCACGGCAAGCTGTTTGAGCTGGACTGCAATTCCACGGGCTGATATAACCTGGCCATGATGATTGAGGAAAATAAAACCGCTTTTCATTCCCCTGGATTCAAACCACGGCAGGGCCTCGTCGCAGAGCCGGCGGGGCAGGTAGAGCCGGCGGATTTTTCCGCCCTTGGAATAGAGATCCAGATGGCCGCTTTTCAGGTTCTCCACCTTGATCTGCAGCAGCTCGCTGATTCTGGCGCCTGTCGCCCCGAGAAAGCGGACTACAAAATACCAGTAATAGTTATTGTCCTTTTTCAGGCGCCTTTTTAATTTCTCATAGTCCCGTTCAGAAATGACGGTGTCAAGATACGTTTTCTGCTGCTTTTTTACGGGGTTCAGCTTGAAGCTGTTTCCGTCAGAGGAGGCGGGGAGTGAGCAGGGATATACAGACTCAGTAGAAGGTGAATATCCCAAAGAAGAGGTTAAGGCAGAGGGGGTAGATTCGGCAGGGGGATATTCACACTGGAATATCTGGGAGTTTGAATATATTTTTTCAGGGGAAGGGGAGGCCTTCAGCGGTTCCAGGCGGAAGGCGGTGAGGGAAGAAACTGCAGATTCGGAATGAAAAGCTTCCTTATTTATATAGCTTTCACTGCTGCCGTGGGGGCTTTCGCCGTCGGCGGCAGAGAGACATTCAAGAAAGCGGTTGATACCGTGGATGCGGGTGTTGACTGTATTGATCCTGTAATGTGACAGAAGATATTCCCGGTAGGCATGAAGATTATCCACATTCAGTTCGCTGTAGAGAGAGTAAAAAAGGCGCAGGGAACACAGGTAGGAGAGGATTGTGTTAGAGCTCTTTCCCTGCTTTCTGAGATAAAGTTTAAAATATTCCAACTGTTCTTCAAAATTCATGTTCATTACCAGTCCACTACTTTATTGATGATATCGTACTGTTCGCTGCTGGAACGGCGCAGATAGATCCTCGTTGTCTCAATGTTGCGGTGTCCGAGGAGATCAGATAATAAGGAAATGTCCCCACATTTTTCGATAAAGCTTTTGGCAAAGCGGTGACGGAAGGAATGGGGATAGACTACATCAGGGTTGATGCCGTAGTTGAGAGCCAGAACCTTCAACTGCCCGCGTATCCCGGCTGGGGTAATGCGTTTGCCGAAACGGTTCAAAAAAATATCGCCCGACTGGATCTTAGAAGCCTCCAGCCAGCGAAGGGCATCCTGATGAAGGGCTTTAGGAATATAAATACGTCTGACCTTGTTTCCCTTGGAGTAGAGATCCTTGTAGCCGTTTCTGATATCCTCAGCCTGAAACTGAATGACTTCACTGACCCGGGCTCCGGTAGCGGCCATGAAACGGATAATAAAGTAATAGAGGTATTTCTCATCTCTCAGAAGACAGTTTTTCAGGTACTCGTAGTCTGCCTCGCTGATTACGTTTTCAAGGTAGTTCCTCTGCTGTATTTTTACCATGGAGAGCTTCTGGGATTTGGCCCTTGTAAACTCCAGATAAGAATTCAGTGCCCGAATACGCAGGTTGACTGTCTGCGGCTTATAGTGTTCCAGAAGAAAAACTTTATAAAGGTGAAGGTTGGAAAAGTCAACCTGGCGATAACGACATAAAAACTGCCGAAGAGCATAGGAATAGACATGGATCGTGTTAGACGCCATATTTTTTGTATGCAGATATTGGCAAAAACCCTGGATTGCAGAGTCAATCTCTTTCATTCGTTCGGCGATTTCCTCTTTGTCGGAAGCCTCCAGACGGCGGTTCTCGGAATATACAGAATGTGGTTCAGGAGCCTGAAACTGATTGACAGACAAAGCCATGAGAAACTCTCCTTGATTATGAATGCATAAATATAAATAGTTGCAAAAATGTCTAAAAATGGAAATATTATCCAATTCTAAGAATCACCGTTTAACTATAACATTCGACAGACTGAAAAGCAAGATAATATTGAGAGAAAAATAAAAAAATGGTGGAAAAACAGGAAAAATAGACAAGAAATTGGGGAAAACCAGATAAATACTGCCGTGAACCGGGGACAACTTGCGATAATTTCCCTTATCCGAAGTATAATAGCCACGTAATGCAGTTAGGAATTTCGAA